>VMHT01000625.1_pt1 | contig 19830 bp, 10 predicted proteins | sample 4693611 | NCBI WGS metagenome assembly VMHT01 (sample SAMN12280063, study PRJNA550983) | marine metagenome | isolation source: seawater sampled from same location over 5 years 0.02-0.2 micron viral filtrate | place: USA: collected off the coast of southern California halfway between the port... ...
GATAAATTTGTGTTTTCCATTTGAGGAATGCACCATACTTGATCCGGAATTGCATAGTTCATAGGTCTATGTTCTACATTTGCATTATGCATTTCATATAATACCTTTTCTTGATCTATTAAAAAATGATTTCCACATTCATAGCAAACAAACTTTAAATTTTCATTTTGTTTTTTCCACTCATCATGCATGTATTTTTCAACAGTTAAACCAAGTTGAATAATAACATCAAATTGATTTGATAGACTTGATTTTAAATCCATCAATTGAACACCTGTATTTATTTCATCTAATACCCTTTTAGTATTATTAGCCTCAGTTGCATTTGAATATAGAATTACAGTATCATGTCCAGCCTCCTTTAAAAGCATAGCTAAATACATTGCATTTTGATTTACACCAGCTGACCAAATTGAACTACTACCTACATTAATTGTTACACCTATCCTCATCTATCTTATATATTATACTAAACCGTGATCTAAAACAGTCCAGCCTAAAGTATTAGTTAGATAATTTCTAGCACTTTGTGCAGCAGCAGTATGCTTTGAATTTCCAAAAGCTACACGCATGTCACCTGCAGGTATACCATTGGTAGCAGCAGTAATTCCTAAATCTGCAGCAGTAGACCAAGTTCCTAAATCAGAACTTCCAGCCGCTTGTAAAGTTGCTGCCCATCCAATTAAAGTATCATCATAATTTGCAGTAGAAAGAACCGGCATCGTATTAGGATAACCAGTTGTACTATATCCAAATACTGGGCCAACAGAATTTACATGTGAAGTTCCACTAAAAGAAAATGATAAAATATTCTGTATGTTTTTCCAACTTCCTAAGCTCTGATCAAACACATTGCTTCTAATCATAAGTCCACATAATTTAGCTGAAGCAAAATCCCAATTTGCAACGCTACCATTAAATACACTACAATTTCCTAAGAATGCTTGGAAATTAGTTACTCCACTTAAGTCCCATATTCCATACGTATATCCATTGACACTAACATTTGCATTTGAATCCGCTGCCATGTCTTGATTATAATTTGTACAATATCTAAACATGCTACTAACAGTTGTTAATTGTGAAGAAGTTGGCCATTGAGATAAATCTCCATTAAACTGAGTACATTTATAAAACATTACTGAAAATGAAGTTGCGCTAACAGGTTGCCATTGTGAAAGAGAAGAACCAACAAAATTATTACTTTCCATAAACATGCCGGAAAAGTTTTGAATTTTAGTTACGTTCCAATTTGTAAATCTTTCACCAATTGCATAATTTTTTCTAAACATTTGTCTAGCTTCCTCAATATTACTGACATTCCAGTTTTCTAAACCTATTCCTGTAAAACCGTTACAACCACTAAACATATAACTTGAATTTATTAAGCTACTCGTATCCCATGTTGAAAAATCAACATCAAATAAAGGACTTTGACTTACAAACATTGCATAACTTGATTCTAAAGAACTTGGAACCCAAGTACTAACGTCTGGAATAAAAGTATTTTTAACCAAATCCTCTGTAGTGCCAGTATGTGGATCAAATATGGCATGTATTGTACCTGCCGTTCTATCAGGAAGTGTACCAAATTCATCTTCATATATTGAACCCGCTATTAAACCATTACCATCACTACCATAATTTGAAGGTGCAAACATGTAACTAGCATTTTTTAAAGAGGTTACATCCCATGTTGAAAATGAATTACCATATGTCATGCTTCTCATTGACTTAAACATGTAATGTGCATCTTGTAAAGCTGCGGTACCATCTCCATTTGTTCCCCAGCCTGATATGTCTTGATTAAAAGCATACGCTCCATCAAACATTCTACCTGCTTTTACCATTGAACTTACATTCCAATTACCAATAGGTTGATTAAATGCAATTGCTCCAGCAAACATTCTATACATATTTTCAGAAGATGAAGTGTCCCATGTATCATATGTTTCTCCATTTACGGTTACACTTTGTCTGTTTATTGGTTTATTGAAAGAGTATGCTCTAAAAAACATTTGAGTAAGTAATGTAACATTACTAGTATCCCAATTTCCAATACTTCCATTAAATCTGACTGCAGTATTAAACATGTTTGACATATCTAATGAGCTTGAAGTGTCCCATGCAGTATAAGTATTTCCATTAATGGTAACCGCCTGCGTATCCATGTCTTGATTATATTGTCTACAACCAATGAACATTCCTTGATGTGAACGAACTTTTGAATTGTTCCAATAACTAATATCTTGATTAAATTCTTGGCAATTATAAAAAGTTCTTCCAAAAGTCACTACGTTTAACGTGTCCCATGCAACATAAGAGTTTCCTCCTACGTTTACTAAAGAAGTATTCATAGGTTGATTATAGATTAATTTTGCATCATTTCCTGCAAACATATATTGCATTTCCTCAACATTTTCAGTATTCCAATTATTTATAGAACTATTAAATGCATAAGCATTAGTAAACATATATCCCATTTTATTAACTGCTTTCGTATCCCATGCTAATTGTCCATCTGATCTTAATTTAGTATTAATATTTCCATTAAAGGATTCAGCATTTCTAAACATCCATGCCATATTAACAGTATCTACAGCAGCATTTGTTGTAGAATAGTCTTTATTAATTACCCAACTACTTATATCACCATTGAAACTTGTTGCATAATAAAATAATGCGCTAAAGTTTTTACAACCAGACGTGTCCCATTGATTTAAGTCAGTAGGATTATATAAATGACAGTGGCCAAACATACCGTGACTTGAGTTATTTTTCCCTAAGCTAGTAACTGAACCGTGACAAACACTTATATTATTTAAACTATTATTAGCATCAACTAAAGAATTACAGGAATAAAAAGCACCTCCTAGGTCAGTACAGTTTTGCCATTGTGGAGAATCTGTTGCTAAAATGTCTAATTGCTTACATGCATAAAATGCCCATTTCGCGTCAGTCCATTGTATATCTCCCCATTGGTCTATACTAATCCATTTACCCATATCTCTTGAATGAAAAAATGGTACATTTTTTTCAGCATCCCAGCCTGTACCAAACCAACTTGTATTTGCTAAGTTATCAGGGCCATAATATATTTTAGTGCTTGCTAAAATATTTTCTAATAATATTACTTGATTTTTATGATTTAGCTGTTGACATAAATCTCCTTTTTCTTCAATTACGTTATATGAACTAAACCCATAAGCAGGTCTACCATGTTCTAAAACTATCGTACTTGTATTAGTAGAGGCGTCATAACTTGCACTTTGCACCGGTGCCGCTGATCTTACTCCCATAGAATAAACTAACCAAGAAGTTGTACCTACACCTGCTCTATTAGCTCCTGTAAAAAATTGATCCCATCTAAAACCACTAGGATCGACTATTGTCATTGTACTTCCAGCAGCAGTCCATGATGTAACATTATCAGAATGATCCTTTACTATTTCTGAATATTTACCTAAGGCTATTGGACCATCATTATTAGTATCATCTGCTAATACATAATTTCTTGTGGCAATAACACTACCTTCATAATAATTATTCCTCCAATGTCCTGTTCCAGTATGGTGACTGATTTTAAAATTAACAGCGTCTGCTATTTTAATTTGATAATCACCTGCTGATGCGTATGTATGTCTTGCAAAATTAGTTATATTACTAACATTCACATAGTCATCTACATCTCCATCACCCCATTCTACTTTAAAACTACCATATGCACATAATAAAAATTCTAAACTACCATCACTAATTGTATCATCACCAACTCTAACCGTAAATGTCATACCAGTGTGATTTGTAATTGGAGCTGCCTGTCCTCCACTACCTGATTGAATAGTAGCTAGGCTAACATATGAATGAAACCTTGAAACATCGTTTTTCATTTCTGGCACAGTAAATGAAATAGTAGTTTCTCCAGTTGTTCCATCATATTCCCATGTGTTTTGAATTTGTTTAAATCTATCAATAAAAGAAACTACGTTATCGACATCTCCAACTGAAATTACAGTTGTATATAAATCTCCAGGTGCATAACCTGTTAAATCATGATCTACTCTAAAATAACCAAGTTGATCGTTTGTTAATCCACCTCCTAAAGTTGTATCTCCATCAAATGAAACAAATTGTCTATCAAAATCAGAACCACCTGGTTGAAAATCAACATGGAAATTTCCTTCATTTACAAATAATCTAACTTCAGCATTTGCCGTTGTTTGAAAAAATGCTCTTTGAGGAGAACCATGTGTTTCATGTATTGTCCATGGAATAACTGCTCCGTCAACATAACCATCATTAAATGAATCGTCATCTCCTGAGATTGTCATAAATTCTTGCCATCCTCCAATGTGATAGTACATCCAAATTGTTATGTCTTGATCCGTTTCAAAGGATTTTTTAGTATATAAATAAAATCCCGTTTCGTCGCTATTAATATTTTTATCTATACCGACTGAGCCTGAAGGTGCAGATTGAGAAATTACATCATTGTCTACTCCTTCTTTAAATACGTTAACTCTTCCTTTTATTAATTGTGCCATTTTTATTATTTTATTTTTTATTTAATATTTTATTTTAAACCAGTTCTAACAACTAAGCATATTTTCTTTAATGTACCAGAGTATAATCCGTTATCATCTGTTTCGTTACCAACACCATGGTCAGAACCAAACATTAAAGTAGAATTAGATGCATCTCTAAATCTATACCAAATAGTAAACTGTACACCTTTTCTCCAATAATTACCTGTTACAGTATCGCCAAATTCAGTTTGATAAATCCTAGGTACATAGAATGGGTAACTGTTTTGAGGATGACCTGATGAGGAGAAAGCAGAATGACCCCAAAAATCATTTTCACTTTGGGTTTGCTGAAAATTATCTGGAAAATGTTTGTTGCTAGGAAAACTATCTATATCTTCACCTGTATAAGTTACTTCCCAGTGATCTTGATTTTCACCAGTTATAGGATTAGTGTGATAATTTTTTAAAATTTCAAATTTATTAGTAACGTTTTTCCAGCCTCTTTTATTTATATTGTGCCATGTTCCATTAAAATCAGAACCATTATGTGCATCTGATGGATGTGCTTCTCCATATTTTCTATTAGAAAAACCATCAAATGATGGGTCTAAAAATCCAAATAAGCCATAATCATCCGGACCACCTTGAATCTCTGTCCTTGCTTGAGCTGGTAAAGGAGATGATCTGAATTCACAAAAGTAATTAGCTTGTGTTGAGCCTCCGTTATTGTCTCCTGAAGGACCCTGTTGAACCCACCAACCTAAATCCATATCTACTCCGACTAATTCAACTTCTACTCCTTCTCTTGTATCAATTCCATCTTGATCTGCTGCACCGTTTATCCATTCAGTTATGTCTGCAAGATACATTTTATAAGGATTTGAAGATGTGTTAAATTGTTCATAATCATTTTCACTATTGAAGTTATTTCTTTTAATATGAACATAAGGACCTGCTACAACGTTTGGCCATGTTGGAGGTAAGTTAGTTGGATCGAATGCACCATTACCTAAACCAAGTTGAGTTACAAAATCATCTTTATAATGTGGCATTCCTTCTACTGTAATAGCTGCTCCTAAATATTGACCTCCATATGTTCCATAAATACCAGCTCCACTACCTGGCCATTTTGGTTTTAATATTCCATAAGGAGTAGTATTCCAAGACCCTGTATATGTCAATGTTGTAGTAGAAGCACTTGTTAGTAGATTGGTATTTCTACCAGGAAAACCTAAATCTATCATATTTAATATATTAACACCATCTGGTTTTACATTAGTTAATCTTATTTTTCTAGTAACATTTCTAAATGAACCATTAGGCGTTGAAATTTTAAAATGTATAATATAATAATTGTCCCATGAAGAATTATATGTATATACATGTCCTTTCTTTAATTTAATAGCAAATGCTGTTCCTCCATATTGAGATATTAATTCAAAGTTTGTCTTATCCTTAGCATCTCCATTAATATTTGTTAGAGCTTCATAATCTAATGTAAAATCAGTTCCACTAAAATTACCATCATTGTCTACTAAAGTAAATGTACCTCCAACTTGTGCGTCTATTAAAGTACTTTCAGGAAATTCAAAATCATTAGACCAACCTTGAATATCGAACGATTCGTTATTTGGTATTGGTGTTACAATTGCATTATCTTCTACCCACCATCCATTTTGAATTAAACCAAATCTTGCTGTAGAGGCAGAAGAATTAGCAGTGTGTGCTGCTAAAGTTTCTAATAAACCTTCATATTGATTACCATCACTTGCATTGTGGTAATTGTGACCACCTGCTCCTGTAGCATGTGTTGCTGTATTTAAGTTTTGTAATTCAGCAACTAATTTTACTAATAATGCATCTACTTCAGCTGTACCGTAATTAGTTCCTCTCATAAAGTATGATAAGTATTTTCCACCGGTAGGATCTTTTCCTATGTTTTGTGGGCCAATTGACTGACCAGCAACATAGCTTCCTCCATTACCAAAAGTAATGTAAAGTGGTTGAGAATATAATGATGCTCCATCCAAGAAAAAACTCATTGAATATGCTTTTCTAACGTCGAAGAAAAGAGGTTGATTAAAACTTGTACATTGTTGAAACATATTATCAAACCTTTCCCCATTCGATGTATCCCAGCAATTTGGACCTGCACCTGCTGGACCTTGTCCAAAATCTTGATTAAATGCAACAGCATCTTCAAACATGTTATTGAAATGAGTCACATTAGAAACATCCCAATTAGAAATGTTTATATTGAATGAACTTGCATTTTCAAACATACTTACTAAGTAAGGACTTCCAGTTACATCCCAATTTAAAGATTGACCGCCGTTATTATAATCAGTTGCATTATGGAACATGTATGAATAGTCTAAATTACTACTTGCATTCATAAACATGTCACCAATATCTTGATTAAATTTAGCAGCTGATTTAAACATCCTAGTAGATCCAGCCGCTCTAGCTGCATCCCATGTCATATAAGGGCCATCGTCTGTATCTCCATAAGTTCTAGGAAGAGGTTGATTAAAGTTAGTCGCATAAGAAAACATTTCATTTAACCAAACTTTACCTTGAGTACCAGTAAATAAATACCAGTTCGAAATATCACTATTAAATACGATATTGTTGTAGAACATTTTTACAAGGCTTGCAGTTTCATTCGATGCTAAGTTTTTACCGAAAAACCAAGCTGTCCAATCTGGTTGTGAGCCAAATTCAGGTTTATGTACGTTAAAAAATTCTGCTTCTTCATTTGTAGACACGCTAATGTCATATGATCTAATTACTAATTCTATAACATTTCCAGTTGCAGCTATTACTGCTTTAATATTACCATGGTTACTAGCTAATACCACAGTTGTACCGACCTCTCCAAGTAATTCTGCGATTCCATTAGAACCATCTAATTCAATGTTACCTCCATTATCAGTTGTTATTGTATTATTTGTTCCATTGAAATAAACAGAATTGTCATCATATACTTGTACGTTTTGTCTTATAATTGCACCTGCAGTTGAGTTAGATCTCATTCCTTTAACAAGTAAATCTTGATTAAAGTTACAATAAGCAAACATTCCAGCCATGTTTTGAGCACTATTCATATCCCAATTTGGAATAGGCTGATTAAAGCCAGCTCTAAGATTCATATTAACTAAACCTACAAACATGTGAGAAAAATTATCTACATTACCTACATTCCATGCTAAATAGTCAACACCTGAAAGATCACTTATAAGTTTAGTATCAATATTTGCTTGAAAATTAAGAACACCTGCAAATAACTGTTGCATGCTTGTTACGTTACTCGTATCCCATCTTTCAATTGAGCCATTTGCATCACTTAAATTAGCACATAGTTTAAACATTCTAGAAAGATCTGCATCTTCTCCGAATTTAGGAATATCAAATGCTAATACGTCAAAATTAATACATCTTTCAAATGCAGCATCTAAATCAGTAAACGTTGCACTACCCCATTGATCAACTGATCTAATATAAGCCTTTGCTCTAGGAGCTGGATCTGAATGTGTAGTTTGTGCAGCTATAAAATCATCATAAGATGTTCTAGTTACCATGTCAGCTGGTGTCATTTCTAAAGCATGTCCATATCTTAGTGGAATATTATTACCTGTAATTGTTATTTGATAAGAACCACTTACTGTATAAGTATGAGAATAAGTTAAAACATCAGTGTCATATCCTTGATAAGTCATTGCGTTAGCATCTGCAGCACCTGCAGTTTGACTACCAGAAAAACCATGAGCATATGTTGAAAAATTAGATTCTGTTAAAGATTCTTCTGTACCATCTCCCCAATTTACAGCAAAATCAAATGTTTCACCAGATTTCATAACTAATGGAAAATCAAATGAAACCACAGGTAATGCATAAATAGCAAAACTTGTTTCAAATTTTGGAAACTGTGATGGAGTAACTTCCATGCTATCTATTAGAAAAGTAGTTTCATCAGCCGTTTCAGCAGTCATTGTACCATATATAGTTCCATGAGGACTAACAAAAATTAATTGATCTCCAACACTTCCTAAATCAATCCCAGTTGTCATGAGTCTAAAGGTATTACCAACTTGATTCGCATTCATCGTTACATATGTCATTATGGCAGTAAAAACCGATGATTGTAATTGTGTACCTAAACCAGAAGCTTCTGGCACTTCAATTGTCATTTTAAAAGGAAGTAAAGGTGGCTCTCCTAAGCTCCACCATGTATGCCAAGTATCTAATGTTGTATGATAGTCTCCATACTCTCCATCTATTATTTCAAAACTAATAGTAGTTTCATCACTTTTATCATCATAAACATATGAACATGGTATTTTATCTACCATTCTTGTAAATGTAATAGCACTATCAACATATCCTGGAACCGTAAAACTATAAGTATCTCCAATTGAATTACTAGAAAGATCATGATACTTTCTTTCATATCCATCGTAATTTACAGCTTGAGTTGCTGCATTCTGCCCTGGTAAATCCTCGGCAATAGGGTTACTATACCAGTTTAAAAAATCTTTTTTAAGTTCTGAATCTTTAATGTCTGCATCTGCAATAATTACTTTTGAAATAGACATTGTTCTAGCTTGTGGATCTTCTCCATTTGTTCCGGAAGATGTAGCCTTTAAGTACATTGCTGTAACTGATCCATGGTCTTTATGATTTCTCCATGCAACAGCATGTCCATCTTGATAACCAATATCAGCTTTGCTTAGTGTGTTATGTAATACCCATTGTAGAGTACCATTTCCATCATCATAGTGAAACCAAACTTCTAAATCTGCATTTGATATTACAAATACACCGCTAGCATCAGTTTCTTTTAAAATACCTTGTGAACCTACATCTGTGGGAGTAGATGTTGATAAAACATCATTTGTATCTCCTATTTTGTGTACGTTAACTCCTTTGTTTAAATTTATTGCCATTTTATTTTTCTATTTTTTTGTATTTATAATATTTTTAAGATATTGTTATTGTCCAATTATAATTATTTACTAAGTTATTATAACCTGTTAAGCCAGCTCCTGAAGTAGGAACTCCCAATGCATTTCCACTTGGAGCATCTATAGTTAGTGAAACATCATTTTGTACAGTCTGTGCTCCCCATCCTGCCATCACTGCATCAACTCTAGCTTGATCCCATGTAGCTGCACCTGAATTGCTAAACATTCCAAGACCATTTGTTAACTTACTAACATCCCATCCAGCTGGACTAAAATCTAATGAAGTGGTTTGGTAAAATGCATACAGTGCGTCTACTAATTTAGACGTGTTCCATTGAGAAATATCTCTATTAAACCCTGGACATCCATAAAATGCTTTTTGAAAACTAGTAACATTAGACGTGTTCCAGTTTGTTACATCTCCATTGAAATTATTTGAAGAATTAGTAAATAAGTGAGAAAGACTTGTTACTGCACTAATATCCCAATGTTCTAAACCTGTGCCTGTGAAAACATCACCTATTAAATTTCTAAAACAGTTTGCAATGTTGTTTAAATTACCACTACTACCAAGGTTTGCCACATCAACGTTTGGTAAAGAAGTTGCCCAAAAGCAGCCGTTAATACTTTTTAACAATGGAAAGTTTAATGTTGTAAAACCACCACCTGTGAAATTGTGTGCCTGTTGAAACATGTCCGCAGCACTTGTTAAAGAAGCTGGGTTCCAATTAGAAAAATCAATTCCATCTAGATTTACAAAAGTATGAAACATTCTGTACATTGTTGTAACGTTTGAAACGTCCCAGTTTGTAACTATTGGATGCCATTGAGAACTTGCAGTTTGAATAACCGAACCTCCATATGCTGTGAGATCTGGAGATACACCCGGAGTCCACTGATAAAACATTCCTTCTAAAGTAGTAGCACTTGATGTATTCCAATTATTAAAATTCCAATTTCCAGTAATTCCAACTTTAATTCTTGCGCGTCTAAACGTGAAGAAGAAACTTGAAACATTTGAAACGTCCCAAGAGTTTAAATCTTGATCAAATGAATATGCGTCATTAAACATGTATCTCATAGTAAGGAAATTACTAGTATTCCAACCACTAATATCTGAATTAAAGCTATATGCGCCACGGAACATTTCATTAGGGTATTTTACGTTAGAAACGTCCCAACTAGAAATATTACCGTTAAACATTTTTGCATTGTAAAACATACCAAACATGTCTACTGCATCTGATGTATCCCAATTATTTAAGTCTTGGTTAAATCTGAAAGCATTATAAAACATTGCTTCAAATTTATCACTATGTGAATTGCCTGCTCTTCTTTTAACATCCCATGCATCATATGTTCCAACACCTGGTACTGTAACCGAATGTGTATCTATGTTTTGATTAAAGTAGTAATTGGCCTGGAACATGTATTTAAACGTTGCTGAATTTGAAGTGTCCCAGTTTGAAACATCTCCATTAAAGTTATTTGTATTATAAAACATAAAATCAAAGGACACAACATCTGAAACGTTCCATGCAACATATGTATTACCTCCTACTGTAACTTCTTGTGTTATAAGGTCTTGATTAAATGGAGAATCTCTAAACAGTTCACGCAAACTACCAGTACTACTTACATTCCAATTACTAACATCTTGATTAAAGCTAGTAAAACCAAGTGCTCCTAGGAAATAAACTACATTTGAAACGTCCCATGCTAAATAACCATCTCCTCTAACAGTAGTATTTATTGGACAATTAAAAGAAGTGGCTCTCCAAAACATTTTTTGTATATCATCACATGAATCTAATCTCCAATTTGAAATATCTCCATTAAATAATTCTGCATACTCAAAGGTTCTGTGAAATTTTTGAACATTTTCTGTTTCCCAATTTGTTAAATCATTATTGTATAGTTTACAATTATAAAATATTTGCGTACAAATAGTAGTGTGAGTTCCAACAAATGTATTTGTGTTTAATGTGTTATTTGAATCTACTAAAGAATGACAGTTATTAAACATATTAGCCAGTGTAGTACAGTTAGTAAAATCAGGAGAATCAGTTGCTGTAATATCCATCTTTCTACAATTTTCAAAAGATGTTCTTTGATTATTAATATTAGTATGTGTAAAATCAGTTCCCCAATGTGTAATTTGAGTAAATTTTCTAGCATGTGAAACTGTAGGTAAATTTCTATCTAAATCCCACATACCTTTTCCAAGAGGATAACTAGCGTGTTTAACTTGAAAATTAGGATGTTGATTAAGATCTGGTCTTAAAGTCATTTGTATTGGATACGTGATTAAATCACCTATTACAACTGTTGCACCATCGTCGCTAATAGCATCTTCTAGAACTCCAACACTTTCTGCGTAAAAAGATCCGTTTGCAATAGTAATAGTAGTTGTATCACCGCTTGTTACTGCACTTGTAATTTCACTCCAGTATCTATCGCTGTCATTTTGTATTTGCATAGCACCTCCAATTGCATCACTATAACTAGCACCTGTGACTATAGAAGCCCAATCTGTATTTGCACTATCAGTAATTGTCATAGTCGTTCCAGATACACTAAGATTGGTTACTGTCGAAAAGTCTAATTCAATAGCAGGTTTATTCATTCCAAATGGACCAACATTACCCGTATCATATGTTACATCATATAATGGCATTCCAGTTCTATTCCATTTAGTATTTAAGTGATTAGCAGCATTTGGAATTATAGAGCCACTACCTTTAACCTCTACAATATATGTTCCAGGAGTAGAATAAGTATGTGCTATAGAGTCATATGATTGTTCACCAGTATTAGAATAAGTACTTGTATTTCCATCTCCCCAATTAATTTCAGTGTAATTTCCTCTACCACCTAATCTATATTGTAAACTACCATCTCCATAATTATCATCACCGACTATAACTGCCATTTTTAAACCATGTGTTGCTGCAGCCGCTGGTGTAGTTGAAGTATCATTTACAACTATACTAACATTTGCTTGGCCTCCATCTAAACTTAAAGTAAAAACTTCACTACCTTCAGTAGTTAAATCTTCTTCCATTGTAAAAGAAACACTATCAGTAGTACCTACTACAAATTCACCAGTTAATGCTGTTGCATCTAGAAAATCTCCTTGTGAAAAATCATTACTATCAATACCTGTACCTGAAATTGTCCAAGGTAAAGTAGTACCTGCTGCAACGTTTTGAGTACTTAATGTAATTGTAACTTCTCCATTTTCATCAATAACATAAGTGTTTGCTGTTAAAATAAATTTTTGTACAGCTGGAACAGACTCCTTTAAAGAAAGGTGTATTGAATATCTGTCATGTGAACTATCATGTATGTTCGGTAATTCAAATGTAACTTGAGTTTGATCGCTTGCTGCGTCATATGAAATATTAGCAGGAAGTTCATGTTGTGCGTTTACTAAAACATGACCATACCAAAAATCGCCATCTGTTGAAAATGTAACAGTGTCTCCTCCTGCAAATAACGTAGTATCTACACTAAACTCAGCAATTGTTGAACGACCTGTAATTTTACCATCATCATCTATTGCTGTATCAGCAAGTGAATGCACTAAAGTATCTTTATTAATGTCTGAATTTCCAGGTAAAAGATCAGCTGATATTCTACCTCTTTTTGAAAATATTCTAAGTTCGTGTTCACTTTCACTTGTTACAAAGTATGCTGCCATTGGAAGTCCATGTGATAAATCTTCTAACCATGGAATACTTACTCCTGTACCATAATCTTCATCTGTAACATCTACTGAGCCATATTCAACCCAGCCACCTGTACTATAATATATGTATAATGTGTAATTTTTATCGGATCTAACAAAAAATCCTGTTTCTCCATTTTGTTTTGCAATACCTTGAGTATTAAAATCTGTTGGGATATTACTGCCTATTACATCTACAGCTCCACTGAGCTCAAAGAAGTTTAAGCCTGTCGTCAATTGTTGCGCCATTTTATTATATTTTTTTTAATTAAAAAAGTTGATCTTTTAGATCTTAAATATATATAAAAGTAAATTTGCAAAAACCCATTCCCGGATGAAAAAAAACATAATAAAATATTATCATATAATATAAAATGTACTATCTTTTGACTGGCATATCTATATTAATTGGCTTTTCGGCTGGAATGGTTTTTGAAAACCGTAGACTAAAGATAAAAAGTAAAAAGATATTACAAGAACATTTAAAAGACTTAGATAAGTTAATAGCTAAAATAAATAGACACAACGAATCTAAAGTTGAGGTAGATAACGATCATCAAATTCAGCTTATTGAATATTCATTAAATCAAGCATTATCAGAAGAAAGATATGAAGATGCTGCTCAACTTAGAGATATTTTAGAAAATCTGAAAAAACAAAAATAGGACACTATAAATATAGCATCCTATTTTTTTATTTAATTAATTTTATTAATCTTCTATAAACATTTCGTCATTAGCAGCCCAATTACTTTCATCTAATTTTTCAAGCATTTGACTGTGATTTCCACTCCATGTAGAAGAGATTGAATTATTACTAATGAATGAAGGAATTGCATCATTTAACCAAGTTAATATAAATAAACTATCGTCATTTGATTTTCTAACACTATCCTTACTATCTTGTAATACTTCACTGTAGTTAATATTTTCTAATTCAGAAATATTAAATATTGCGTATGTTCTATTGTTAAAATCCATTGTTTTATCTTTTTTTATTTATCTTTAGTTATTTTATGCTTCTTCGCCTCCTAGGTTAAATAAACCTTTTCTTGCGTTAAATTCAGCCTCTACATCACTTGCAGATAATGGACCTTCGAATACTTTTAAACTTTCAAATCCTCCACTGTAGTATGCTGAACTAGCACCCATTATACCAACTGAACCACCGTTAGTTGTTGTATAATCAACATATGTTCTATATCTAGATGCAAAGCCATTTCCATTAGAAATGTTTCCCCATGGTTGACCATTTATATAAAGAACTTTATTTCTACCACCACCAAAATCAGTGTATGTGATACAAACGTGTACCCAACTTCCATTAGTCATAGCATCTGTTAAAGGGTTTTGACCATCTACTGCTCCGAAAAGAGTTAAGTCTCTGTTATATTTACCTTTTCTTTGAGGGTGACCTTGGTTAAATTCATTTGTGAATACTCTACCATCATCATAAAAACCAACATTTACACCATAATAATATGAAGTTCCATAAGCATCATTATTTAAAAGGTGAGCTGTTTTAGCATTAGGCTTTATCCACGCTGAATATGTCATACCTGGTCCTCTATTACCAAGTCCTAATTTTATATTAGCATTATGTGCCCAATTGAAATGATCATCAACTCCATCAAATACAAGATAAGGAACATTTACAGAAGTGTCATCATTAACATAACTTACTCCATTTCTAAGAGTACCACTTGTTCCACCTCTTTCACCTGATACTTCGTTTATAGTTGTACCTTCACCTGCGTACGATGCACTTTCATTAGTTGTAAAGAATCCTTTAAGATTTCTAGTTAACTCACCTGATTGTCTCTCTTGTGGAGATATTTCACTTGCTTCAGGGAATGATTCTGAATCTTTAGGATCTGTACCAGCTTCAATTTCAGCTTCATCTGAATAAGTATCGTTGTCATCATCTGTATCCGCGTTATCACCAGTTCCATCTCTATCAGTATCTACTGTTTCAGTTGGGTCATTTGGAAGATCATCTTCATTATCACCTACACCATCACCGTCTGAATCAGCTGTTTCTGATGCGTCATTTGGAAATGCATCTGCATTATCACCTACACCATCACCATCTGCATCTCTTGTTTCTGATGCGTCATTTGGAAATGCATCTGCGTTATCACCTGTTCCATCACCATCTGAATCTCTTGTTTCTGATGCGTCATTTGGAAATGCATCTGCGTTATCGCCTATACCATCACCATCTGAATCAGCTGTTTCTGATGCGTCGTTTGGAAATGCATCTAAAGAATCTATAACACCGTCTCCATCAGCATCTACTGATGCTGTAATGTATTCATCTAAATATTCATAAACTTCAGTTTCTTGAACTTCACTTACACCATGTACTGAATATAGTTCAACAAATGCGTTTGCTACTCTTCTAAACTCTAGGCTATTATCATAACTAGGTCTTACAACTTCTCCATTAGAATCTTCTATTCTAATATTGTAAGTAATAACTCCGCTTCCTCCGGCACCTTTCATTTTAATACCTGAACTAGCTTGAATAGTATATGATGAACTATTTCCTCCGAATTCAGTTGCACTACTAAATCCTGGTGCACCTACTTCAATTATTACATAGTTTGGATTTTTAATAGTTACACCTGATGTTGATTCTTCTGATTCACTTTGAGGAGTTCTTCTATTTCTTTGAATTTCTCCATCATTTGATTTTTCAAGTTTTAGTTCATTATCACCTACTTTAACTATAGGAACAAATTTAGCAACTTTAGTATCATCTAAGAAAGTAGATCTTGTTTTAGTACCTGTACTTATCGCGTTTTTAGATTCACCTACTCTTTTAATAATTTGACCTGATCTTTCATAACCTTGAGCCGTTTTAGTAATTTGAAAATTCTGCGATGATTTAGCAGTTGAAAAATTCCTTTTAACTCCAGTATTATATCTAGAAACTTGTTCCTCTCTTGCAGCCATTTTTCTTATCATGTACTTTTCATTTAATTCAATAGCTACATCTTCATAAGTTTTACCGGAAGTACTTATTGTTTCTTTATTATCAATAGTTTCTTCCATCATTTCTTTAGCTCTAAGTTTAAGATCTGCTTTACTACTTGCTAGTCTTTCATTTTCTGAAATATAAAGATCTACCTTTTCAACGGCATCTGCTAAAATCATTTCAAATTGTTCTTTCTGAGATGGAGCAGTATCACTAATAACAGCAATATTTGTATCTACTGTACCTACTTTTGCATAATAGTCTGATTTATATTGTGAAACTTCATCTTTATCTTTTCTTTTCATAAACCTTGTTAAACTTTGTCTATAATCATCAGCTGCTCTTTTCTTTTTTCTTTTTTGAGTAGATGCAGCAAAATTAGTATCTACAAATAATTGTTCTTGTTCTGCAATAGTCTTTGATAATTGTAGAAAACCTGCATAAGACTCTAAATCATTTGCAGCACTACTTTGTAAACCATTTAAACCTAATTGCATATATTCTTTAATCTTAGCTTTATCAGCTAGTGATGAAGGTAAATCAAACAATTCTTGACCTTGTTCAGCCAATACATCGATAGCTTCCTCTTGAGTAAAACCTTCATTTTTAGTAAGTTCAACAAGCAATGTAGATACAGGTGATAAAATACCTCCTAATTCTGAATCAGTTACTAAGTCTTGTGTAACTATTTCTACTTCATTTGCATCTTCAGTATCTTCGTAATTTTCACCAGTAATTTCATTAACTCCTCCTACTGCTGTAATTTCTCCATAAGCAGGTCTTGGAAATTCATAATATCCATTAGCATTTGTAATTGCTGTCATTTCAACACCTGACACATCTGTACCTGTAACTGTAGCTCCACTTAAAAACGAACCTTCAACAGATCCACCAATTACACCACCTGCTGCTTGTTTAGCATATACTGCAATTGATCTAAGCTTGTCAACACCATCATTAATACTTGCTGGAAATTCAAATACACAATCTGTCTGATCAGAAGTGAAACCTTCTTCATCATAATTCGTAATAGTAGTTGCGGGTATTACTAAATTTGATACATAATCACTATTAATTACAGCAATTGCTTCTGTTATAAGAGAACCCATAAAACTTTCTTGCCACTGACCTTCATTATATACATAAACCATATCATGGATAGTACCGTCTCCTTGTTCCACCTCTTCATGTTTTGTACTCGCATATGTTCCTCCTGTTTGAGGCATTACCTCACTTTGAAGATATGCTACGCCATATTGACGGTTGTCCAAGATACTTACTGTATCTGTTAATAGATTTGTGTAAAACAACATGTTGTCTTGGTTATGCATCGCTTCTCCTGTGTGTGCTCCAACATAAATATTCCACTGATAATCTGCAACTTTTTCTTCTGCAATTGCAGCTGCATTAATAGAATCTTTCTGAGCCTGACTTAAAGAGTCATAAGTTTGACCTTCATAAGTAGCATAAAAATACATTCTTTCCATTTGATTACCATATTGATCTTTATACCATGGGACCATTGCTTCACCCTTTATCATCTCTAAAGGCTCTGTTCCATTAAATGCCCCAATTCCGTAGCCTCTTGGTATCTCCATAATTTCCATCCAGTATCCTACACCATCATTTGGGTTTTCTTCACTAGGTTCAACCGCCGTATTAGGATTAAAATTATCACCAAAATATCCAAAAACAGAAAAGCTCTGTGGACTATGATTTTGAATAAAAACACCTTCTTGTTGAGTAGTATTTAAACTGTCATCTGCGTTGTTTATGCCACTGTGCATTCTTTTTATACCTGGTTGATCATATTGTCCCCAGTTATTAGATTGAATTGAATCAAGAGTATCATCATCTAATGTAATATTCCAAGGAGCTATATATGATGCAGCATAAGTTAAATAATCTAAACCTGAATTGTCAATAGACTTAGGGGTTAGATCACCTGTTACGAATATAGGGCATCTTTCTCCCTGCATTCGTAAAAAATTGTATTTATTATTAGCCATTTTTAATTTGTTTTTTTACGTAAAATTTAATTTGTTTTCACACCCTACTGCGAGTGTTAAATTATATATTTACATTATGATTCATTCTGCACTAAATTCATAAAAAAAATATAATATGTTAATCAATATAATACCGATTAAATCGCCCACGAGTCTAAGAGGCGCCAATGTTTAAATAAATAAACTTATAAAATTAATCAAGGGACTCATAGAAAACACGACAAGATTTAACAAACTTCTTAAAGTCCCCCTAGAAAAAAAAATGAAATAGGAAAAAATATTAGAATAACTTTATAATAAAAGAATAAACTATTAAAATATTATCTTAACCTATTCAACCTCAACGATGAAAACTTCTCTCCACTCTCTTACACTACAGACTAGTCAATGGTGTAACATCGTTGGGGTTCAAAAAAATCTAAATTATGGAGAATGTACAATATTATATTAATTATATTATAACAACGGTCACTAAGTCATGGGGAGATCAACCTCAAGATGATACTAATAACGCCAGTGACACCCAAACTGAAGAAGATACTAAACAATAAGGTCATGTTTACTGTATTCAACACGATCATTATTTCCCTAGCACTTATCGGCCTACTTGGCTATGGCTTCTATCTCTTCGCACACCTTGCAGAGCTTGATGCAAGAGTACATAACTTAGAGAGGGACAAATACATTAAAGATAACTACGATGGAGATGTTGAGGCTTGGAAGGAAGCCGCCAATAAAAAATCAAAGGAGAAATGACAATCGAAGAGTGGGCCACAATCATACTACTAATAAGTTTAATCTATATTGCTAGAATAATCAGAAAATGGGACTAAAATTCCCCGGAGAAATTTTCGGCCATGGCAACAATCAATTTTTTTCAATAATCTAGACTAGACACTAGTATGCCATAAATACTTAAACCAACTATAAGGCTTACGAACTTCTAAATAGTCTGAATACTCTAAGTCATCATGTGAATAAGCTTCTCGTTCAAAACTTATATTCATATAAGCATTAGATCCATAGAATGGTAAACGTATTAAGTATTCTAGTACATACCATATATAGAATGGAATTACTAACATTTCTCGTTGTTGTCTAATATGAATCATCTCGTGTCTTACAAGTCTTTCAGAAAATCTACGACCTGAAACCAAAATGAATGGCCAAAGACACATACCACTCACATTCCAAAAATTACACCATTTCTCCGCCGCCCCTCCTCTGAGTACAATTCCGTTCTTTAACATTATTTTAAGGATTTTAACAAACTCATAATATCAAACATCAAATCATTTGGATTATCTGTCGTGTCTAAGATCTCTGTTAATTTATTTTTTATTTCTACTATCAGGTCCTTTCTACCCTGTTCATATGTTTTTGCCATGATAATTATTATATCACGTACGGGCATATTGTTTCAAAAAGGCCTCACCGCCCATTCTCTGGCCTGGATATACATTGGCGCAAAGAGGACATGCTTAACTATACTCCTACTAATTATAAGAAAGTTGTAGAGAGCTGAGGTCTGTGGAGGCCCATGCCCTTAGAGATGGCTAGCCCTCCCTGTGCCTTGAATCGCGCCTCCTAGCAAAGCCCCAGGGCCGAAAGCCTCTAAAACC
>VMHT01106782.1_pt1 | contig 19825 bp, 31 predicted proteins | sample 4693611 | NCBI WGS metagenome assembly VMHT01 (sample SAMN12280063, study PRJNA550983) | marine metagenome | isolation source: seawater sampled from same location over 5 years 0.02-0.2 micron viral filtrate | place: USA: collected off the coast of southern California halfway between the port... ...
CCATAAACAAATGCATCGTAACCTTTCATCCACTGTATCTTCAGTGGTGCATCATGTTTACCTAATCCTCTTTCCTTTCTAGATAAGTGTCTCATACTACGCTCCTATGTCCACTATCTCACAACTGTCACCTGAACAGGCAAGTGTTTGTGAGGAATGAGTATTATCTTCTTCTTCATAACTTTGAAATTTATCCCAATCAATATGAGTGAACTTACTGCTAAAATCATTGTATACAGCTTCTGTGCAGTCCTGATATGGTGCTTGCTGATAAGTATGATCGGAGTGTGGTAGGAAAGAAACACCTGACATCTCGTCAAAGTGTTTGAATACAAATGCTCCTACTTCCATCCACTCATCATCACGCACTGATATAGTAACAGAAGGTTTATGCTCACACCAATATCTCTGGTAGAGAAGCCACATCTCTAGCTGTTGAATAGCTGTCATGTCATTTCTAACCACTGACTTCTTTGGTGACTTCATAGGAAAGCTGAACACCATATTTGTGTCAGGCTTCATAACGTCAGGCTCACTAGGTATACCACTGTCTATCATGAAGTTAGTAAGAGGATCTTTATTATCGCCCCTAACGGTACGAATATAATGAGAGCTATGACGAGGGTGGATACCACTGCTTGAGTCAACGAGTTGTGAGACTGTACCACTTGGTTTGACACAGGTGATTGCTGTGCTTTGTGGGATTCCAAAGATCGTTGACCATTCTTTATTTGTTTCAACTGCGATTTCTCTGAGGGCTTCAAGTGTTTTGTCGAGTCCATGTTTTCTCCCATTAGTTAATTCATTATCCATAATACCTGTAAGGCTGACACCAAGCAGTCTTTCTTCTTCTGTATTATTCTGCCATATCTTTCTCAAGTATGGGAACTTAGTGAGTGTAGCCTGTGCTGTACCAAGTATAGTGGCAAGCATAACCTTTCTCTTTAGATCTTCAAACTTATCTTTCTCTCGTATAACAACCTCTGTAAGATTGCAGAATTGATAAGGTCTGAGAATGATTTCACTGCAAGGATTACAGCCAAACTCATGATCGGCATCTCTCCTGCCAAACTTCTTTGCTTGTTCCTTTGCAGATATTCGATTAAATATACCACGCTCTCCTGACTTAGACTCTACAAGAGATGTCCACTCACGTAGGAATGTTTCTCCGTCAGGCTTGTCGGTATATACAACAGAGTTATTTGACAGAGCCATCTGTGGTGCAGTCTCCCACCACTTGCCTGACTTGGCATGTCTCATCCGTTGGTCTGAGAGGTTAGACAAACTGATCATGGCTGATCTACGTACACCACCAGACACAACAACTTCCCCAACCTTACACATTAGATTATGACAGTCGTAGCTAGACAGCTTCTTGCCTTCGTTCTGTCTGAATAGAGCTACAGTAAAATTGAATAGATCAATGAGAGGTGCAGGACCACTGGCTCTACCACCAAACACTTTAAGTCTAGCACCTGCAGGTCTTACCTTTGACATGTCCCATACAGGAACTTCGCCCATATATAAGTGTCCTATCAGCTTACGTAAAGCTCTTGCCCATCCCTCTTTGCTGTCTTGTACCTGTATACAAGTGTCCACATGATCCAACTTCTGTGGTATCTCTGGTAGTTGTAATACATATTGTCTCTCAACAGAGAAACCAACACCTGTACCACATAACAGTATATACATAGCTTCATCAAAAGCTTTTGGATCATCCACAGGCAGGTAGCTACAGTTGTATCCTGCTGTGTTGTCTCTCTCAAGGGCAGGACCTGCTGTCATCAAGGCTCTCATAGAAGGCATAACCTCTAGGTTTTTTATAGCTTCAAAGATCTGTTGCTTCGGCAAGTGTCCTTTAACTTTCTCAGTGATGTAGTCTACGTACCTCTGTACAGTTTCATCCCATGTCTCTCTTCTGTTCTCTTCGTCCATCCACCTAGCATACCTAGATATTGCTATAAATTTTTGATAATCGTTCATGTTACTCCTCCAATGTTATTCGTATGTTTTTAACTTTTAGCCCATCAATATCATAGATAAACTCTTCTAATGCTTGTTGTATCTCTTCACTAGGATCACCGTCTGCAGGGACAGGGTAATCATCCTTGTCTAGATTAAGAGTAAGATATACTTTAACAACCATCACTAAGATCACTCAGTCCTTCAAGCAGATCAAGTTGCCCTGAGTCTGTCTCTTGCTGACTCTTTATCTCTACCAGTCTGCTGAGATACCACTGTGCTTTCTCTAAATCTTGCACACCGTTCTTGTATCGGTATCTCCAAAGATACTTAATAATATTACCCTGCAAATAATATTCGTATCCTTCTCCTGTAGCTGACTGAATAGCTTCAATGCACTCGACACCATACTTGTTGTAGTGTGGTGGACTATTAACCATGTCTTTATTTTTACAATCCATATCCCATTTAGCCATATTATGCACTCCCATTTAATTTATCCTTCATTGATTTAAAGTCTACAGTAATTACGTTATCCTGTCTAGAGGTAACTTTAGGCTGTACTTCTTTTTTTAACTCTTCTCTAGTAATCTGATATATTTTTCTAGCCCACTCGTCATCAGATCTTTGTAAGTCTATACCTACTAAACACATTCTTGCAAAGAACATCAAGTCAGAGTAGTCTCTATCCGAAAGAGGATTAGCTACAGAATCTAAAACTTGTAGATTAACATCTCCTGTCCAGTTGTTTTGATGATCTAATAGAGGAGACATACGTATAAGTACGTCCTGATCATCTAGTTTAAAATGTAAATCTTTGAATCCATCTTGTGTCATTAAAATCTCCTTATAAATTTTTTCCTTGGGAACTCTATTAGTTTAGGATGTGGTTTCTTTTTACGTTCTTTCAACCAAGGTTCTGGTATAATTCTATCATAGCATAAAAAGTTATTCTTTTCACACCAATCAGCGTATGTAGTCTTAGAACCCTTTTGAATCTTTCTTTTACTGCTCGTAAACACAAAACGTATATCAAGCTTTGGATGCTGTCTCTGTATACATGTGTGCTTTCTTCTATCGTCAACGGTAAACAATCCTTTTGTTTCTATTATTATACCATTGGGCAACACAAAGTCAGGAGTGTAATGTCTGTACGTTAAGTCTTCCCACTCTATCTTAATGCCTTCATAAATATATGCTATCTTTCGTTCATCAAGATACTCTGAGAGCTTAACCTCTAGCCCACTACGATAGCCTAACTTACGTGCTGCCCGATACTGTTTAGAAGTATACAACAATTATGTGATATTCTCCTTTCCTATTTCAATGTATGAAACAATCTTTGGTTCTCTCGCCTGAGACATGATAGATGGTAGCTCTTGCAAGCCTTCCCAACAAGAGTGCTTAAATCTACAGAAAGAACATGTTGTTCCTAAGATTTTGTTTCCTGTGGGTTTACCTCTAAATGTTTCATTAACTGGTTCAAAACATCTTTTAAACTCGTTACTCTCTATTACATCTAAATTATTAGATAGTTTATCTATCTCTTTCGTCAAGTCTAAACCATCGGCAGGTACATATTTAAAGCTACCGTTTGCTTTATTTATCACCCACCATCCACCTGCTCTCTTACCAAGAGCCTGTGCATACCCTGCCAACTGTCCTACATAACCAAATGGATCTTCCTTGGCAAGAGTGTCAAAGGATTCAAACTTGTTTCTATATGACCAATCAGATGCAGATTTAATGTCGTCAACAGCATCGTCTATAACTATGTCATATGTACCTTCTATCTTAGAATCAATATTTAATTCCATAGATACTTTCTTAGAATCCTCATAGGCTACACCTGCCTGTCTAAGCAATCCCTTGAACACAGCTTCCACTATGTCCCCCAACATCATATTCATAACAAAGTTATTGGGAAAAGGTAAGGCTTCTTCTGGCTTGTTTTTCTCAAACCAAAGCTGACAGGTAGGCTTGCCTATGTTAGACATTCGCAGTCCAAACTCTTTTCTGCTATTCTTAGAGCCAAACTGACGGTGCAAAGCTTCTTTGATATCATCGGATATTTTATTGATGTTATCATCAGATAAGACCTTCTTACCGTCAGTGGCTTGATCCAAGAATTTATGCAGTAGTAGTTCTGCCTTGTGATTCATTACTGCACTTTCTCATCAGAAGTTATATCAATGAATGATTCAACCATAGCAGGATCTACATTCTCCTTTGTGTGTACATTCTCTGACCACTTACTCATTACATATTGATTGTAGTTCGTAACCCAAGACAAAAGATCTCCAAATAAGTCCTGATCCTGATCACTTATATCGAGCTTGTTTGTCATATCCAGATGCACTGAAGGAACATAATAGCTATTACCGTTTGGTAACTTCCTTTCATCAGAACTAGCCTGTATAGAATGATTAACAGGCAATCTCTTTAGCTTAGATAACTTATCAAACACAGATCCAACTGTCTTAAAGGCTTCACGATTATCTACTTCCCATATAAATGGGACATAACCTAGATCAGCATCAGTTATAGTGTCACCAACTACCTTTTGGGCATTGTCAAACTTAGCCATACCAAATACTACACGCACTCTTTTTATCTGACGAATCAGATCTTTTGCAGAATCAGGTAGTGAATCAAAGTCTTGAATATAACCTGCAGGTTTACCACAATTAAACCCACCATCACTATCTTTAAGATCTACATTGAGATTGTCTGCCATAATAGTCTTAACAAACATACCCTTCACTGAAGAATCCTTATGTGCTTTCATAAACCTCTTGTACATATATCTCTGCATGAAAGGTCTTATGGTTATATCAGACTGATAATAGGTAGCATCCTCTGGAACTTCTAACTTGTAAGAACCACTAGGTATCTTCTCCACATTAACCATCTTACCTTTCAACTCCTCAACCCCTGTTATAGGAGTATGTGATAGCTTCAATCTAGCCAAAAAGTTTTTAGACTTCTTGTCTACATCTGTTGTAGGTGATCCTGCCATACCCATAGCTTTAGCCATCTCTTCAAAGTTATTGTTAATAGTTGTTGTAGTTGTTGTAATATTATTCATGTAATTTTCTCCTTATAATTTACAAAAGTGTTATAGTTATATCATTATACATCTTTGGTGTCAAGCCAGTTATCTCCTATTTTTACATCTAATTTTAATGGGACATTAAAGTCTATCTGCCATCGTGTATCAATGAGTGGTTTTAGTTGACTGTTAATACGATTTACTAAGTCCAAAACTGCATCCACCTCGTCAGGGTGGACATCAATTACAATAGAGTCGTGTACTGTATTCACTATACAACTCTCCATCTCCAGAAGCATGTTCTCCATAGCCATAAGCACCAGTGGTACTATGTCTGCAGTTGCGAATGCTTGTACTGGATAATTCTTTATCTGTGTGAAGAAAGAAACAGTGCCATTACCACGTCTTACTACATCAGGAAATGCAAACGATCTACCTGATGGTATCTTAATCCTTCCTGTTTCCAATGCTTCGTTTGCTAATGACTTGTGCCACTTCGCCACACCCTTATACTTAGAACTAAACTGCTCATAGTAAGAAGCTTCAGCCTGAGATCTGCCAAAGCCTGTAGCTCCATACAGAGGAGCAAACGTGTGTGCCTTTGCTTCCTGCCTAGATATGGGCTGTCCTGCGTCAGTAATAACTTGTGCAGTATAACTGTGTACATCAAAGCCATCTTCTATCTCCTTCATAGCAGTAGAATCTTGTGATAAAAATGCAGCAGTCCTAAACTCTAGCTGTGCAAAGTCAGCTTCAAGTATCTTGCCACCTTCCCATCGGGACACAAAGATCTTCTTCACAGGGAACGTACCACCTCTAGGCATGTTCTGCATGTTAGGGTCTGCACCACTGAACCGTCCTGTAGATGTGCGATGCTGTAATAATCTAACATGTAGCTTACCATCAGTCTTAGTATAGGTAGATATACCTTCAACAAATGAGGACAAGTATGTTTCTAAAGCAGACAATCTACGTACACGCTTGAGAAACAACTCAGCCTTTGTGTTGTTGTTACGCTTGGCAAAGTGTTCTAGTATCTCTAGATTTATTTTGTTTGTACTAAACCCATTGGCACTGACCCACTTAGCTGTGGGTGGGCTGAACCTAAGACCTGCTATCTGATTGGGTCTTTCTTCGTACAGCCATCCCGACTCATTACAGTTGGGACACTTGTTTGGTTTCTTAAACGGTGTGCCATTCTTCTTAACCTTTGTAATGTATCCACGTCCTCTACATGTAGGGCATGTCTTAGCAGATACCTTGAACACAACTTCACTGTGATGATCTACAGCTTGAACAAAGTCTCTCTTGTTCATGTAAGGATCAAAGAAGTTGCCCCACATAGCTTTATCTTTTGGTTTACGACTATATATAACCCAAGACAACTGCTCTGGGCTATTGAGATTGATTCGTCTATCACCCATCAAGTCCTGCACCTGTTGAGATAGTTCGTTTGTAATGTCTTGCTTCTCTTTCTCAAACTCCTTCCTAACATCATCAAGCTTATCAAGATCAACCTTAAAGCCACGCTGATATATTTTGCACAGACATACAGCTACCATGTTAGTATGTGTCACTGTATCAAATAGATCTGCATCCGTAGTCATAAGTCTGCCGTGTATCTTGTTAGCCAAATCAAATGTAGCTCTCAAGTCGTACACTAGATACTCAGCAAGTTCACCGTGAGGTATCTCAGATACAAGAGTACCATTCTTAAAGTATTCTTTCATGGTGTCCTGTTTCTTGTTGGCTAACTCATATCTCTCAGCACACTGTTCTAAAGACAGGGGCTTCTTCTGACCACGCTGAAGTATGTATTCACCTAGCATTGTGTCGAATACTATGCCTTCATATTCAAACCCTGACTCCCACAGCCATATCAAATCATGAGCAACATTATGACATACAAGACAAGTAGTTTTATCCAACTGCTCCTGCACCATCTTGTGTCCATTGGGTGTAGGAGGTTCTGTAGCGTGTTCAAATGTTACCACTCTCTCCCAGTTATCTGTCTTCATACCCACCATAACCAAACAGTTGTCAGGTTCAAAGGGGTCTAAATGTAACTTATCATTGCGTTTAGTTACATTATTTTCTACATCAAGTATTAATCTCATCTTTTATCCCATCTATTATTGTAATTATTTTATCTAGTGACATCTTAAACCATTCTCCATTACTGTCAATGGCTAATCTACGTGCTTTATTATGTGTCATTCTTTCTGCTCTATTCCTATCATCAAAAGTATTACTATACTCTAACACATAGTCTCTCAAAGGACTAGAAGTTTGATAACCTTTACATCTATCCTTTGCGTCAATGGCTTTTCCTATCTTGTACCAACCTTCCCAAGCAGGATTAGAAACTATGTACACATGACCTGATGTGCATTGATTATAATTCTTTAATGAAGAAAATGCAGCATCGTTAAATGTTTTGTATCTTCCTGCTTTGTACAAAGGATGACGCACAGATATATACTTACCATCCACATACATTCTAGCTGTATTCTCTTTATCTCTGCACGACAGGCAGTGATACTTTTTTTGTACTCTCTGTGACTCAATCCAGTTTATTCCTAACTCAAGTGTGTTACCACAAGAATGACATGTACCGTCAAACCTTTTAGTTTCTCTAGTAACACCTAAAAATATATTAGTTCTACCGTTCATGCTGTGTACCTCGCTGTCTTGTAGTCTAGCTCACAGACAATCTTGCCATGCCAACCAGACAGTTTGTTTTTCACCACGTTAATATGTCTCTGTGGTGACTGTTCTTCTTCACCCTCAACGTCAGGGTTCTTAGCTAGAAGTAGCATAAGATCAGCTTCGGCTGCCTTACCTGTTCTACTACCTTCCATCATGGCTTGGTTGAGTACAACCTTGCCTTCTGCTTCAGCAGATAGCTGTGACATGTAAAATATAGCACAACCATACTGCTTGGCAATCATACGAGCATGAACAGCGTTTGCTTTCAAGGCTTCATCCTGTCGGGCAAAGCCACCTGTCTTCGCAAACTTATCTCCCATATCTAGTACAACGACATCAGGTTTAAAAGATTTAGCTACACTCTCAACCCATGACATATCACGTCCTGTTGAATCATACAGCTTCACATTCTCTTTTACCTCTGCGTATTTTTCGTGTGCTAGTTTAGGATTGTCTTTTATCTGATACTGATCCATGCCAGAACTAGCTGTAAGATATCTCATGCCAACTCTGTGAACTGATTCTTCATTACATAAGACAACACACCTTGCCCCTTGCCTTGCAAAACCTGATGTCCCTGCAATCATAGAAGCATGAAAGGATGTCTTACCTGTATTGGGTCTAGCTCCGACCTCAATAAGATGTCCTTCATTGATACCCTCTATCTTTCGTGTGAGACTTGGTATATTGAATTGCCAACGTGCTTCCATATCATTCTTGGCAAGCAAGTTATCAATAGATATGTCAGCCCAATCAATGTTAAGAGTAGGTATGAAGTCATCACCATATTGCTCTAGTAGATTACGCAAAGGTTCTAAGCTAGTCTGAGATCCATTTACATAATCAAAACCAAGATTAGCAATCTCTTCACCTATCACTTGCTGAAATAACTTAGACAAAACTTCTTGAGCTATGTCCTTGCCAAGGGGTGTCTCCTTCTTAACACGTAAGAACAAATCCCCAAAGGCTTGCTTCTGTGCTGTTGTCATTGTTGGATTGCCTGACATGAACAGAGCTTCAACCTCATCGGGTGTTACTGTTCTGTTGTATGTCTTCATCGCATAGTCAACAGATGTTTTGATCTTACGTAGATCTTTTGTAAATAATTTATCAGGACATTTGATACCTCTATGATCATCATAGAAGTCCTTGTTCATTAAGCTACGTATTAATGCTGTTTCCATTTAATTCATCTCCTATTGCTGTTAGTTTTTCAATGTCGTTAGGACTCTTGTATTTTAGATCGTCAGATAATCGAATCACTCGTACTGTTTCTACTACACTTCTAAGATCGTTGCACATTTCGGTTGCTTTAGGTAGTGCATCTGGATCTAGGGCTACTATTGCTGAAGAGAACTGTGACAGATACCTCTTGTGTATGTCCGATAGTGACGTGCCTAACACAGCAACCCCAACATACACGTCACTACCTACAATAACGGCACTGACACAATCCTCAACAACTACAGCGATCTTACCACACCCAGATGTGAATGGCAAGCCACTATTCCCATATCTTTTCCATTTAGGCAAACTATTTCTAAGACTTCGCCCTATTGCATCGACTGTAATGCCATCATGCACAATGGGAAACACTACACGATTATCTTTTACATCGTGATGTAGTCCCCCCATCAAGTCAAACCTTTCCATAAATCTATTAATTTCAGGCTGTCCCTTGTATGGCACAATATACTCTGGCATTGCAAAATGTTGTGACTTCTTCTCTTCCTTCCTTAAAGTTCTTTTAATGTCGTTGATAGATAGATGCACAGATTTAGATCCCGAAACATTACAAGATGCTTTGTAACAATTCCAAAGTAACCTACCCATACTGTTCGACACTGTAAAAGTTTTATACCCACCACAGTTAGGGCAATTCATTCTCTTTGTTTCATCATTTAATATATCTATATCACTTAATATGTTATATATATTATGCATTATATTTACTCCTAGTAATTAAAGCGTTCTTTGCACTCTCAAATGTGTGCTTGAGATAAGGCTTGACCGACTGTACATTTGTGTGTCCTGTCACTGCCATAATCTGCCCCATTGGGACACCACTGTCAACCATTTCCGTAACTCCTGTCCTTCGTAAGTCCATAAGTCGGAGTTCGTCAGGCAGGTTTAAATGCTTCATGACACGCTTTGCTATCTTTGACACCCTCTCCAACCCATAAGGACTGTACTCCCCCTGTATGGGCTTTATATTGGGAGCTACATACCTTTGAAAGCCAAAGTCTGCCTTTTGTTCTAGTAGCATCTCGTATAGGTCATCGCTGATGGGTAAGTACACTCTTGATCTACGTTTAGATTGCTCCAAAGTTAGTTGTCCTTTGTCCATGTCAAGGTCATCCCAAGTCAGTAATCTCATGTCACCTATTCTCTGACACCATTCATATGCCATCTGAACTATAAGTCCTATGCTTCGATACTCATAATTTGCGTAGCTAAAGTCAAGAAATTGACGCACTTGTTCTTTTGCCCACACTACTCGTCTAGGCTGTGAAGATTTGCGTCTGATATTAGAGAAGGGATTATGATTTCCATACTCCATTTCAGTTACATAATTGTATACTCGTGACGCTACACTGCACACATGATTGGCAAGTGACACACCACGTCTTACCCATAACTCATATGTTCTCTTGGCTAGTCTACTTGATACTGTGTGCCATTTTTTATCACCTAAATTATGACATAAAATATTTAAAAAGTATATGTAATCAGCTTTAGTTGAGTCACGTAAGACATTGAAATCATTAGATAAAAGATAAGAGTTACATAATTCTCTGAGCGTAGTAGATCGGGTAACATTTACCTCTAATAATTTTTGTGTGCGATGCTCGTCAATTAATTTGTTTAATTCCTTTGCAATTTTTTTGGCTTCATTTAAATCGTAGCCTAACTCTTTGCGAGACACAATGCCGCTGTCAATTAGTTGACTAGGTGGATTAAACCTGTAAGATTTAACACCCTTTGGGCTGTGTCTTTGTTGCATATATCTAAGTAGCTTAACCATTAGAACACACTCCCTGTCAAGAAAGCTAGTATCCAAACCACAGCTACATAAATTAAAGTTATCTTAAATTCTTTGCTCATTATTTCTCCCATCTGTAAAAAATATGTCTATCAATTCTTGTTGTTTTTGTCTTGGTCTTTGCCCACGCAGGTCTTACGTAAGTTGCGTGATAGTGTGTTGCTCCTTCGGTTATGTCAAGCAATATGTTTTTAGTGATGAGAATAGAAGCATGGTCTAGTGCTAGTCTCCATGTTCTACTACCAAAGTCAGGCTCATCTTTCTTGCCGTCACAGTACCACGTAAACTGACACTTCCAACGTATAGGTTTGTCTGATTTCTTGTACGTCACAGCCTGTTTCACTACCTCACATACTGTATTAGGAAATCTTTTATCAGCCACACGATTAAGAACTACTTGTCCCACAGCCATTTGTCCTATCATAGATTGATTTCCTGCTTCATGGTATAGATTAACTGCCATACACATTAGTGCTGTTTCTAATATCATCCTATAACTCCTTGTACTACTATGTTAAGTGCTAGTGTTGCTACTACTGCACCAATCATCAATAAAAATAAAGCGTGTCCCTCATTCATCACAAAAGTTCCTCCAAAATTTACAGTTGTTATCCCCCTTGCACACTCGTTCATGCTTGGCATTTTCCCAACACTCTGACTGCCAAGGTGAGAAATACTTGGTAGTAAATCTGTCCACCCAATCCTGTCCGTCTACTGCCCACAGTCCTAGTATGGGCAGAGGTATCAACAGCAAGAACACTACGAAAAATGCCATGCCAAAGCCTTTATTATGATATGCTTTCATCTAACACCTCCACTATTTCTGTTTCTACTATTTTGTCATGGGTAAACTGATAATCACATTCGCTAATTATTTCTTGTATGTCAGCACCCTTTTCAACTTCTATTTTTACAATTATTCTAGCCATAACTATATTCCTTTCCTTATGTTTAATCCTTTTGGGTCATACTGGTCTGCTATCTCTTCTGGTAGATGCCTACTTGCTGTAGGGTCATTGAAGAAATCGTTTAGGTACAGCAAGAATATCAGAAACAACATAGTATAGCCAAAGTATTTAAGAAACTTATGGAATATTATATAGGCTTCTTGTGCTTGTTTTAGTGCTTCTGCTTTTACTTCACTGTCATCCATACTGCACCACCTGTCCTGTGTTCCACTTGTCTGCTTCCTTCTGTGCATCTTCGTGGGTGTCGAACAGTTTGATAGGACTCTTGTCATCCCACATAGCTCCACACCCTTGCTTCACATACTCCAAGCCGTCTGCTTCAAACGGCTCAAAGACTACTGCATACTGTACTAGCTTCATTCTTTTTTCTCCTCTTCTGGTAAGTTTTCTTTTAACTGGTAGTCTGTATACCAACCACCCTGCAAACCTCTAGGCTGTTCAAACTCTAGTAGTCTTGCTAGTGTGAACATGAGAGTTTCTATCTCACAAACGTGTTCATAAGAGATAGGTATTTTCTCTGATGTGTTACAGTTAAACTCCCTCAGTACATTAACGTACTTGAGTAGTTCTATTCTGTCCTTTGGTTCTATTATTATCTTCATGAATATACTCCTTCTAATATGTGCGAGATCACTGCACGAGTGAAGCCATTGCCGATCATCTTGTAGCGTTGGCTGTTTGATATAGGCTTTACCTCTCCAAGGTAGCCATACTTGTGGTCAAACTCACCATACTGTGTCCACAGATCTGGTAGTGTCTGCAAGCGTTCACACTCTAGTGGTGTCAATGCTCTCCAATGTAGCTCGTCTGTCTCTACCTTGGGCATTCGCCATCCACCTTGCATGGTAGTCAGGGTAGGACTCTTGCCCTTCCTATCATAGACACGCTTGAGGATGTCATAACCTTTGAGGTCAGCTTCACCTACTTGTCTCATGCCTACCTTACCTTCCTTGCTAAAGGCTAGTTGTCTCCTAGACTTCTCAAAGTACATCTTCATGCTACCACCTTTGAAGTAGTTGGCATCTACACAATAGGACTTGTCCCTGTCAGTCATACTGTCATCTTCTAGTATGTCCTGTAGGACGATGCCCTGATCAGCCAACTCGTTGTGTGGTATGTTGGTTATGTAGACACGCTTTCTTGACTGAGCAGACACAGTAGCACTATCATGTATATACATCTCAGCATCTGGTCTGATACCACGAATGAAGTCATACCAAGTATGTCTAGCATTAGACACAACATTCTCAAAGAGAAAGTGAGTAGGCTTCAGACCTTCCAATGCGTCATACATAACCTCTGATAGATCACGACTGTCTGACGTGCCTTGCATCTTACCTGCTACGCTGTAAGGCTGACAAGGGAAACCTGCGATCAGAAGAAAGACATCTCTGCCCATCAGTTCTCGCCAACCATTAGCGTCACCATGATGTACGGCATGAGGTATCTGGTATCTGGACACAGCACTGGCATACTTGTCTGTCTCGAATGTGTGGTACTCGTAGTCACCATCAGGTGATACATCAATACCTGCATCTAGGCATGAGAGGTAGGCACTATCTGTGCCACCACATAGACTGACCACTATCTTTTTATTCGTCATTTAACATCTCCTTTGTCATGAGTTTAGCTTGGAAAGCTCTGTGTTTAGCTTGATTGTCTTTGACCTTGTGACGCTTGTCACCTATGACCTTAGACTTCAAGATGCCTTGCGATACCATCTCTGCATGAAGCAGATTGCGTGGTCTTTTAGGCAAAGGTTTTTTGTGTATAATCTTAGGCATTTTTATTCCTTTGTTCCCTTCCATTTTTTGTTTTGTTTGTCATAGTTTCTATCGTAGTAATCATCTTCTAGGTCTTGGAGACTAGACTTAAAGGCAGATTCCAAAGTCTCATTCAAGCCGTTCTTTTTCTTTTCTCTCAAAAGAATAGCTAGAATAGCAAAGTGCATATTTTTTTCTTTCATGTCCATAGTCTTAGTCTCCTTTCAGTTATAGCCCCGATGTCGGGGTTGTTAAGCTACTACAAGTTGCTTGAACTCAGATGAGTCAACCCACTTAGACACTTCCTGTTCTCTCTTGAACATAGTGACTTCTCGTGTGTCCTTACCTGTGTTCCTAACCTTGAAGTTGTTTCTCTCATCACCGTAAGATGCATAGTTAGTGAATGCACTATACAAGGCAAAGACATTTGCACCTCTAGTGTTAGACTCTTCCTTGTACAAGGAGAACATCTTCTCTGCTTTCTTCTCTGAAGGGATCATCTTTTTAAGAAGAGAAGGCACATCAAAGCCGTTAAGCTGTATCATGCCCCAATCATTTAGCTTCTGCATTCTAGAAGAGAAGTCGGTGTATCCGTTATACAGCCTTGTCTCTAGCCCACCGATGGTAAAGTTAGATGTGTTTTTACACTTGGTCATGTCATACTCACCTGTAATCATACCATTGGTACAGAAGAAGTCGATAGCCCCAAAGTACACAAGGTTGCCACACGTACCGTCAACACCATGCAAGGCGATGATCCTGTAGCCTGTCGTAGTCTTATGTCCATTGCTTGTAACAATATCATGGGTTACATTCGGAAGAGTAATATCCATTCGTAACCAACCCCCTTCATGGGCTGTCTTAAATGCTACGTTCATACCGTCTAGCTGTTCGGCAGAGTGATTGTCTCTGACAACTTTATAGACAGAGGTACAGAAATTTCTGTGAGATGCAGGGCTAAAGCCTTTGCCCATGTGAGCGATCACATTGCCTGTCACAGGGTTGATCACGAACTTGTGATCTGCCATACGAGATGGCTCATACTGAGGTACAAAGTCACAGACTTCAGGAAGTTGTTGGATTGTGTTAGGTGTAAAATCTAAAGCCATAGTAATAGTCTCCTTGTTTTAAGTTAATGATAAATTCGTAAAGGGTTCTCGTAAACGTAACCCACGTCTGGTTCGTCATCAAGAAGGAACTCCTTGATAAATTCAAATTCTACCTTGGAATCTGGATAGCAATTCTGTGTTAATTCCAAGGCATAGTTAATCGCAGAAGATGTGTCCTTTATGGGTGGGTACGAGCTACCAACTCGCACCACACCCTTCTGACCATCTACGGATATGAATATCTCGTAGTGTATCATTGTTAGGCTATCTTCTTCTGGATAAGGAAGGACTTGATTGGCACGTAGCTTGCCACTCTTCGCTTGCCTTTCCTATCATAGGCATGGAAGGAAGAGTAGGACTTGCCAAAGTTTAGTCGAACCAAAGGCTCACCTGACTTGCCACCCTTACCCTTACGGATGAACCACCCAGTCTCTTGGATGTTGTCATCCCTGTAGATAACAGGCTTGTGACCCTGTAGCTTCAGCTTGATAGCCGTAGCGATTATCTTTAAGGCAGTGAAACCACCTGATACTGTTGTGCCTTTTGGCAAGTTGTCAAAGTTAAATGTAAGCATATGAATGCTCCTTTCTGTGTTAGTGCTAACCCCGACATCGGGGCTAACAGGGTTAATGTATTACAGTTATATAATACTTTCACTTATAGTTCAAGTATTATATTAACTGTATACTTTAACTGAAGGTTTGCCTTCAGCCGTAGTTGTCAGCCAGATAGAACCTACCTCGCCAACTGGTTCACCATTGTCTACATAGACAAAGGTATCGTTCTTGTAAGGGTTATAGGTCACAGACCTACCCTCATCATGATAGAACTTGGGACTGATCCAGACTTCTGGATACCATCCCTCTGCAAATGCATGGACATTCTTCTTCCCTTCGATAAGCACACGTTGTCTGCCACCTTGACGGACATTGAATGTGCCTACCAATAGGAACAACTCTGGTTGTCTGCCAACAACCAAGCCAGTCTGTCTATCTTGGATAGACCACTGACCTCTGTGTAAGTTCCAATATGCTCTTGCATTTATGTCCATTAAGCTACTCCTTTCTGTCTCATTACTTGTTTACGAATAAGTCTTCGTTGTTTTAATAACGCATTCTTTTCTCTACGACTAACCCCGACATCGGGGCTGTCTTTCTTTCTATCTTTCTTAGCCATTAGCTTGCCTTTCTATAGTTAGTTTTTCCATTACCATGAACAGGAATGAATATCGACTTGGCTTTGATACCATTCCCACTACACAGCTTACACTCATTACAGGTTGTACGTCTACCTGCTTCTTCTGATGCAGGACATAGGATCTCATACCCCTTCACCATCTCATCAACGGTATGACCGACCCTAAACGTCCTGTTGCCAAGCCCCCATTGCTTCCTAGCTTCGGCTTCGGTGTCAGCCGATATCATGCACAGGTCAGGTCTAACGTCAGCACCCTCGACCCCAAACTGATGCGTGTAGCCTGTCCTACCCTTGGAATGCACCAACACGTCATCCCACACAGAACTAGGCACAGCACTAGGATCACCGTAAGCACCAAGCCTAACCATCAAGCCTGAGAACTTAAGCCCGACATCGGGGCTATCGACTAGCCTTTTGTAACTGCCCTTCCTGTAGGCATTCCATACCGACTGCACCATCAGGAGCATCACGTAGCATGACCTACCGTCTGCACCCCCTGTCTTTTTATCAGGGTTAGCCGTTCCTCTATGGACACAGCTACCACAGATAGAGAAGTCCTCACCTGTCCTAGACATTTCGATAGGACTTTTGTTTTGTCCTATGATGTAGGTTTGAACCATGTTCCCTGTCTTGTCGTTGCTACTTTTAATCGTAGCAATTAAGGCAACAGGCTGACCGTCAAGAAGACTTGCACCTTCCCAGATTACATATCCATTACTCATGTCTTACACTCCTTTCAGTGTTTCAGTTAAGCCCGACATCGGGGCTATTTTGCTTTATCTTTGTACTCATCATTAACTTTCTTGAATACATCTTTTAGCATTCTATAAACCAAGTTAGATTGTGGATCTAAGCCATCACCGTTTTGTACCATGTGATCAATCTTGTCAGCTAATGCATCTGATATGCAGATAAGTTCATGTAATTCAAGTTTCATGTTTTTTCCTTTCAGGTTGTTTCAGTTAGCCCCGACATCGGGGTTATCCTCTCTCTCTATTAAATTTATATAACACTTTCATTACATTCAAGTGTTATTAAATTTATATAGAGAGAGAGTTTAGGCAAGCCGTCAATTCCCCTTTGGTATTGCCACCATAAAGAAGAACCCCGAACTCACAAAGAACACCATGCCCATCACAGCACAGACGGTATCACGTAGCCGATCAACGGTGAACAGCCCTTCCATCAACGTGCTATCCATTGCATCAGCCATCACGAATACGATGCACAATGATGCGATGCCCATAGAGAGCGTTAGAGATCTTGCAATAAATTCTAGTTTTGACATTTCTTTTTCCTTCAGTTAGCCCCGACATCGGGGTTAGGTTAAAACGAAAAAAAGGATCTAACACTTAGAGTGTTAGACCCTTTTCAGTTAGGGTGAAGTAGCTGTTATGCTACTTCTTGATCATCTTCTAGATACTCATCAATGATGATAGAAGCAATCTCACCGAGATCGAAACCACGTTCAGCTATGAACGCTACCATATCACGCTCATTCTGTGGAACAGGGTACGCCTTGACTTTTGCACCATCTTCGGTAGCCCCGACATCGGGGTTAGCTTCGGTGGCTTCAGCTTCGGGTGCATCTTGATCTTCCTGTGTAGGTGCATCACCCATCTCTTGATCTTTCAAGAATTTGTCATAAGCCTTTTTCATCGAACCGATGTTAGTGAAGGCAGGTTTTTCGCCCTTTTTAAGGTTTTTCTTACGCTCATCAAGCCACTTGTAAACCCCAGTATCGGAAGTCGAACCGTTGATGAACAACCAGAGACACTCAGAGAGTGTCTGAGATCGGTTTTTCATGTTACCAAAGACCTCGTGAAGTCTGCCACTTGGCACTCTTTCGGCATCACTCTCATTCTTGAGTTCATGATAAACACGCCCAATGTTCCAAGCCAAGCCGTTGAACCTAGTGTTGGATCGGTGACCCCTTTCAAGACGCTCAACGTGATTGTTGTGGATCTTGCTCAGAGCCTTACCTTGAGCATCAAGAGTGTCAGAGTACCTGATCCAAAGCCCCTTGGTGAGTTCGACTGATTGCTGAGTTTGTGTTGCTGAATTTTCCATTTCGTGTCCTTTCCTATTTTTTTAACACTTTCACTTAACGTTCAAGTGTTAAAAAAATAGGTAAGGACACGTTAGCCCCGACATCGGTGCTGACCATAGGCTTCTTTTTTTCATCACCTTTTTCAAAACCGTAGACCCTGAAGCCCCTTGTTTTGTTGGCAACTGATGTGATAACAGTTTCCCTAATGCCTGATGCGTCATGCCTGATGGGCGATGAGCGTATGTGGGTGCATCACAGGACGTGCATCACGTTCACCACGCATCAAGCATCACGCATTCTGCATCACATTGCATCACGCATCCTGCATCCTTGCATCAGGCAACGTGATCGTGCATCGGGGCAGGGGGCAGGGGGGCGTATAGCGTATATATGCTTGTAGAAATACACAGATTAGGATTTTTGAGTGGTAACCACTTTTATATACACGGAAAGCCCACAGCCAAATATTTGACTACTGCGGCTAAGATTACATATTGACATACTCACACAATCTGTTATAATTATATATAACTAAACTAAGATGACATATAAAGTGATACATTAAAATGTCTATTCACTAAATATAAATTAACACTTATATGAATCATTTTAAATGAATGGATGTATTATTTCCTCCGTACTCCCAAAAAATAATTGACAATGCGTAAAAAATCCGTAAAACTATACACAGACAATGTTATTGAAGAGTTCTATAAGGGTATTCTTAATAATAATCTTGATAAGTTACATATCCCCCATAGTGATGTATTCTACGTGAGAGCTGCAGTGGAAGCCCACTATGGTAGACCATTTACTTTAAAGCACGTAGAGAGTGCTATGATAGCCGAGGGATGGTCTGAAGAGGACAGAGAGCTAACAACAACTAATGAAAGGTAACTAAGAATGGCATCAACTATTGCAACTATAATGAAAGCTTTGGGCAAGCTTAGAAAAAAACCAAATAAGACATCAACAGATCAAAAAGAAATAAGACAGCTTGAAAGAGAAAAAGATTTAATAAATAAAAAAGAAAAACAAGCAACAGATATGCGTAAGTCAATACGCAAATCACCAAAGACTACAGGTAAAGACTATTTAGATCCTCAGTTTCAATCCGTAGCTCGACTTAAAAACAAAAACAAAACAACAAAGCCAGTGCTACCAATGTCAAAAACAGATAAAAAGGAAATGAAGCTAGACAAAACTTTAGCTGACTATATTGCATTACCTTTAAGTAAAAAAGAAAAAATAATAGCAGGAGCTAGATCTAAAGCAGGACCTAAAGCTAAAATTTATTCTTCTTTCGCAGGACTTAAAAATGTAACTGAAAAAGAAATAAAGGATATGGCTAGAAAGATGTCCAAAAAAGATTTTATGGCTCTGAGTGATGCAGACATGAAGAAGATACCTGACGGTATATTAGCTTCTATAATAAAGAAATATGACTTAGTAAAGTCTGAACTTAAAAAGGGTGGTACAATGATGAAGAAAAAAGGTTATGCTAAAGGTGGTATGAAGAAAAAAGGCATGGCAATGGGTGGACTCAAGAAACCTGCTGCAGGACAAACTGGACTCAAGAAGCTACCATCCTCTGTACGAAACAAAATGGGTTATGCCAAGAATGGTGGCATGATGAAAAAGAAAGGCATGGCTAAAGGTGGCATGAAAAAGAAGGGCTATGCAATGGGTGGCATGACAGTGAAATACAAAGTAGGTGGCATGGCTAAAGGAAAAATGTACGGAAGTGTTGACAATAAGAAGAAGAAGTAGTATAATTATGTCACTATGGCATATCTTCAAAGTAACATTCCGTATTTCAAAGCTTGGGTAAGACGAGAGTATACCTGTAACTTTTCTCAGTATCATGGTGAGTTCTTACACTGCATGGTTATTGCAGTGACCACAATGCCTAACAGATCACTCAGCTTTCAAGTAATCTTTACTGGCTGTGAATCTGATGACACTGACGAGC
>VMHT01107323.1_pt1 | contig 19822 bp, 15 predicted proteins | sample 4693611 | NCBI WGS metagenome assembly VMHT01 (sample SAMN12280063, study PRJNA550983) | marine metagenome | isolation source: seawater sampled from same location over 5 years 0.02-0.2 micron viral filtrate | place: USA: collected off the coast of southern California halfway between the port... ...
AGACCGCTAGTTCTTATATTTCTAGTTGTATCAACAGTGTTAATGATATTTATTGACGCTGGTGCTATATCATTTAATGTAGAAGCTAAGTGGACCGACTTATTGCAATTAGTATTAATAACAGTTATCGGTGCTTACTTCGGTGGTAGATCGATAGAAAAAACAAAAAAGTAATTAAATTTTATTATGGCAACTAAAAAAGAAAAAGTGATTGACTTAAAACCAAAAGCAGAAAAAGTAACTAAAGAAGAGTTTAGAAACTTACAAGCTGTTGTAGACCAAAACAACAACATAACGTTTAGGTTAGGACAATTAGAAATTGAAAAGCATGAATTAGTACATAGACATGCAGACGTTAGAAGGAGAATAATTGAGTCTCAGAAAGAGTTAGTCGAGAAGTATGGTACTGCTAATGTTGACTTAGAAACTGGTGTTATTAATTACCCTAAAGAAGAGGAGGATAATGATGGAGAGTCACGTAATTAGAAAAATAACTATTGGCAAAGACTATAAAAACGATGCCATGCACTACTCAGTTGGGCAAGACGTTTATGGTGGTCATACTATTTGTGATATACTAGAAGAAGAAACTAAGTATTCTGTATATATTAGAAAGAAAGACGTAGTCATACCGTGGAAAGATTTTAATAAGAACATGGCTATATCAGTAGAGTATGACTTGAAGTACTAATGAGACCAGTATATGATTTTATAGTAAAACCAAGTGGTGACAGGTACAATAATTCTATAGAAGTAGGTGATAAAAAATTAATATTAAACACGGAAATATTTAATCATCAGTATGTTAATCGCGAGGGTATTATTTATAATACTCCTATTTGTAATCCTAATGGGTTACGAGCAGGAGAAAGAGTATTAGTTCATCACAATGTATTTAGACGTTGGCACAACGTTAAAGGTGTTGAAAAAAACAGTAGAAGCTTCTTAAGTGAAAATGAATACATAATCTCTGAAGATCAGATTTTTATGTATAAACGAGATGAAGTATGGAATTCTATGCCTGGTTACACGTTTGTTAAACCTATAAAGAGTAAAGACAAGTATAGTACAGCGCCTGAACAACCGTTAATCGGAGTCGTTAAATATTCTGACGGCACTTTTCTACCAACTCAATTAGTAGGCTTTAGACCTAATAGTGAGTATGAGTTTTCAGTAGATGGGCAGAGATTATACAGAGTCATGAACAATTTTATTACAATTGAATATGAATACAAAGGAGACGAAGAGGAATATAATCCAGGCTGGGCGGAGAGCTGTGGAAGAGCTAATTAAAGTAGCTGAAGAACCTATTGTAGATTCTGACGATGACATATCAGCAGATAGACTTAAGAACGCTGCTGCAACTAAAAAGCTAGCTATATTCGATGCTTTCGAGATATTGAATAGAATAGAAGATGAAGAGAGAGTTTTGAATGATCTAGATAAACCTAAAGAAAGCAAACCTAAATTTCAAGGTTTCGCTGAAGGAAGAAGTAAGTAATGTATAAGCAATCATTATATAAAGTTATAGAACCAATAAAACTTACTACTATTAAAAGACTTAATAAAGGTAAGAAGTGGGAGTATGGTTATGATAAAGAAAGCGACGTAATAGTCATATCTAAATCTGGTCAGATAGGTGAAATACTTGAAATACAAGGTTTAAAAATAGCTTTACCAAAAGTACCTAAAGAAGTCTTTAGTTGTTCGAAGAAGAAAGAAGAACAAAAATGGAATAGATTTGAAACTAATAAAGCTTTTAGTAAGATAAAGACTAGGTTCGATTGGGACGATTATCCTAAAGAGTTTAAAGAACTACATTACTCATACATAGATCAAGAGTTTAATAGAAGAGAGAACGGTTTTTGGTTTATGAATAATGGTGTACCAACATATTTACCAGGTAGCTACTATATGTATTTACAGTGGAGTAAGATTGACGTTGGTTCTCCTGATTTTAGAGAGGCTAATAGATTATTCTTTTTATTTTGGGAGGCCTGTAAAGCTGATAGAAGATGCTATGGCATGTGTTACTTAAAGAATAGACGTTCCGGGTTTTCTTTTATGAGTTCAGCCGAAACGGTTAACTTAGCTACTCTAGCAAGTGATAGTAGATTTGGTGTGCTATCTAAAAGTGGTGGTGATGCGAAGAAAATGTTTACAGATAAAATAGTACCTATAAGTCTAAATTATCCATTCTTCTTTAAACCAATACAAGATGGTATGGATCGACCAAAGTCAGAATTAGCATATCGTATACCTGCTAAAAAGTTTACTCGTAGAAAGATGGGTGTTCATGAAGAGCAAGATGATATGGAAGGTCTAGATACTACTATAGACTGGAAGAATACTGGTGACAACAGTTATGATGGTGAAAAGCTTTCTCTACTAGTCCACGATGAAAGTGGTAAATGGGAGAGACCTGATAACATATTAAATAATTGGCGAGTTACTAAAACTTGTTTAAGACTTGGTGGTAGGATAGTAGGTAAGTGCATGATGGGATCAACATCGAACGCTCTAGATAAAGGTGGTGATAATTTTAAAAAACTATATGAAGACTCTAACGTTACAAGAAGAAATAGAAACGGCCAGACTAAATCTGGCTTATATTCTTTGTTTGTCCCAATGGAGTGGAACTATGAAGGATTTATTGATGAGTTCGGACTTCCAGTATTTGATACACCAAGTGATGACAGGAGAGGACCTCATGGTGAACTAATAGATATAGGTGTTGTAGATTATTGGGAGAACGAGGTTGATGGATTAAAAGATGACCAAGATGCTTTAAATGAATTCTATAGGCAATTTCCTAGATCAGAGGAGCATGCGTTTAGAGACGAGACGAAGAACTCACTATTTAATCTTATCAAAATATACGAACAGATTGATTACAACGAAGGTAATAGAAACTCATCTGTATTAACCACCGGTAATTTTCAATGGGTCAACGGGGTTAAAGATACTAAAGTAGTATTTAATCCAGATCCTAATGGTAGATTTAAAGTGAGTTGGGTTCCTGGAAAGAATTTACAAAATAATGTAATATTAAAAAATGGAATTAAGTATCCTGGAAATGAACATATTGGTGCGTTCGGCTGCGATAGTTACGACATTAGTGGCACTGTTGATGGTAAAGGCTCTAAAGGAGCGTTACATGGACTAACGAAGTTTAGTATGGAAGATGCTCCAGCTAATACTTTTTTCTTAGAGTATTTAGCTAGACCACAGACTGCAGATATATTCTTTGAAGATGTGTTGATGGCTTTAGTTTTTTACGGCATGCCGATACTAGCAGAGAACAATAAACCAAGATTACTTTATTATCTACGTAGAAGAGGTTATAGGAGTTTCAGTATGAATAGACCTGATAAGATATGGAATAAATTATCAACTGCAGAAAAAGAAGTTGGTGGTATGCCTAACTCAAGCGAAGACATAAAGCAAGCTCATGCAGCGGCTATAGAAATGTATATAAATGATCACGTCGGTTTACTTGATGATGGTACTTACGGTACAATGTATTTCAATGAGACACTTAATGATTGGAGTAAATTTAATATAAATAAAAGAACTAAGCACGATGCTGCTATAAGTTCAGGTTTAGCCGTTATGGCTTGTAACCGACATATGTATAGACCAAACCCAGAAGCTAAGAAGCAACCACTAGGTATTACAATATCTAAGTACTCTAACACCGGATTTAACTCAACAATAATAAAAAAATAGATTATGGCAGAGTCTGCGATGAATTATTTTCCTTCTCAAGCAGTTAGCGATTTAGAGAAGATGACATATGAATATGGTTTAAAGGTCGCAAGAGCTATAGAGCAAGAATGGTTTAGTGAGACTCATGATAAATATTATAATAATAGAAACAACTTTCATAAGCTAAGGTTATACGCAAGAGGTGAACAGCCTATACAAAAATATAAAAACGAGCTTTCTATAAATGGTGACTTAAGCTACTTAAACCTAGACTGGAAACCAGTACCTATTGTACCTAAGTTTGTTGATATTGTAGTTAACGGTATGGCTCAAAGATCTTACGAAGTAAAAGCATACTCTCAAGACTCGTATGGTGTTAGTAAAAGAACTGAGTATATGGAGTCTATGCTTAAGGATATAAGAAGTAAAGAGTATAACGACTTAGTTAAGCAAAACTTAAACGTAGATCTTTACGAAAATCCAAAAGAAAAATTACCAGATACAGAGGAAGAGTTAGCGTTGCACATGCAGCTAGACTACAAGCAAGCTGTAGAGTTAGCTGAAGAGCAGGCTATAAATGTTTTAATGGATGGAAGTAAGTTTGATCTAACTAAGAGAAGATGCTTGTATGATTTAACTACTATAGGTATCGGTGCTACTAAAACTACATTTGACTTTAGCGATGGCGCTAAGGTTGAATACGTTGATCCAGCTAACTTGGTTTATTCTTATACAGATTCACCATACTTCGATGATATATATTATGTAGGTGAAGTTAAAGAAGTTCCTATAAATGAATTGGTAAAACAATTTCCTGGGTTAACCGAAGATGATATTAAAGATATAGTTGAAGGACCTAGAAGTTCTATGAAGAGTTATCAAAGTAATAGACATTATAATAATAGAGATAATAACAAAGTAGATGTATTGTATTTTAATTACAAGACACATAAAAATAACACATACAAGTTAAAAGAATTAAGTACTGGCGCCGATAAAGTTATAGAGAAAGATGATACTTTCAATCCACCTACAGATATGGAAGGTAACTTTTCTAAATTAGAAAGGGTGATGGAGTGCATGTATGAAGGTGTTATGATACTAGGTACAGATAAGTTACTTAAGTGGGAGATGGCTAAGAACATGCTACGTAATAAATCTAATTTTGATAAAGTTAAGATGAACTACAGCATTGTAGCTCCAAGAATGTATGAAGGTAGAATAGAATCCATAGTAGGTAGAATAACAGGTTTTGCTGATATGATACAACTAACTCATTTGAAGATGCAGCAAGTTATGGCTCGCATGGTTCCAGATGGTGTATACTTAGATGCAGACGGTTTAGCTGAAATAGATCTAGGTAATGGTACTAATTATAATCCTCAAGAAGCTTTAAATATGTTTTTCCAAACTGGTTCGGTTATTGGTAGATCATTCACTTCTGAAGGAGATCAAAATCCTGGTAAAGTACCTATACAACAAATACAGAATGGATCTGGTGGTAACAAGATGCAAGCTTTAATACAGACTTATAATTATTACCTTCAAATGATTCGTGACGTCACCGGTTTAAATGAAGCTAGAGACGCATCAACACCAGACAAGAATGCTCTAGTTGGTATACAAAAGCTTGCAGCCGCAAACTCTAACACAGCCACTAGACATATACTACAATCAATGTTGCTACTAGCTTCTGAAACAGCTGAAGCTTTATCACTTAGAATATCCGACATCATAGAGTATTCTCCAACACGTGAAGCATTTATACATTCAATAGGTGCACACAATGTAGCTACGCTAGAAGAAATGTCAGATTTACACTTGTACGATTTCGGTATATTCATAGAGTTGATGCCTGATGATGAAGAAAAGCAAATGCTAGAAAACAATATTCAAATGGCTTTAGCACAAAAGTTAATAGACTTAGATGATGCTATAGATTTACGCGACATAAGAAACGTTAAACTAGCAAATCAACTTCTTAAAATAAAAAGAAGAAAGAAGGTGGAGAGAGATCAAGCCATTCAACAGCAGAATATCCAAGCACAATCTCAAGCAAATGCTCAAGCTCAGCAAGTAGCAGCTCAAGCTGAAATACAAAAGAATCAAGCTAAGGCTCAAATAGACATGCAACTTGAACAACAGAAGAATGATCTAAAACTAGAGTACTTACAAAAAGAAGCTGCTGTCAAGAAAGAATTAATGAACCACGAGATGTTTATTAATATGGAGCTTAATGGTATGCAGGATAAAGCTTTAGAAAAAAGAGAAGAGAAAAAAGACAATAGAGCTGACGCTAGAGAAGCAAGAAAAAGTGGTGAATCCGTTAAAAAGTTTGAGTCATCAGGTAATGATGTAGTAGGAGGTGGACTCGGTTTAGAGCGGTTCGAACCCAGATAGTTAATTATATAATATTTTATTATGGCAGAAGAAATTAAAGAAGAAGTAACTGAAAAGATTACTGTGAACCAGGGTGATCCTGGTGATGAACAAGTAGAAAAAGTAGATCTAAGTAAATTTGAAAGTGCTGATGATGATAGCGTCATCAAGGTAGATCTAAGTAAACCCCCAACCAATGAAACTAAAGAAACAGAAGCTGACACAACAGGAGTGGTGGGAAGCAATGAAAACACCGACACCGCAGAGAAACAAGAAGAAGTACAGCCGGAAGGAAAAGTACAAGAAACAGAAACACCAGTACTAGAAGAAGTAACTGACGAAGAAGTTGAAGCTGTAGAAGAAGAGGTTACCGAGGCTATAGCGGAAGCAGAAGCTACTGGAAAACCTTTACCAGAGAATATTCAGAAGTTAGTTGATTTCATGGAGGATACTGGTGGAGATATAAACGATTACGTAAGTTTAAATAGAGATCTAACAAAGTTAGATGACTCTGAAATACTAGATGAGTATTATAGAAAAACTAAATCTCATTTATCAGCGTCCGAAAGAAACTTTTTATTAGAAGATAAATTTGGTTTTGATGAGGACGTAGATGATGAACGTACAATAAAATCAAAAAAGATTGCCTTAAAAGAGCAAGTTGCTGAGGCGAAGTCCTACTTAGACGGGCAAAAGTCTAAATATTACGAAGAGATTAAAGCCGGAAGTAAGCTCACAAGTGAGCAACAGAAAGCGGTTGATTTCTTCAATAGATACAATAAAGAATCTGAAGAGACTAAAAGACTTACAGACTCTAACAAAAAAGTTTTTCAACAAAAAACTGATAATCTATTTAACGACAAGTTCAAAGGTTTTGAATATAACGTCGGAGATAAGAAGTACAGGTTTAATGTTAAGAACGCAGAAGATGTTAAACAAACTCAAAGTGATCTGAATAATTTTGCAAAAAAGTTTTTGGACAAAAACAATCAGATGAAAGATGCAGCGGGTTATCACAAGTCTTTATATACAGCAATGAATGCTGATGCTGTTGCTCAACATTTTTATGAGCAAGGAAAAGCAGATGCTATCAAGGATACTGTAGCTAAAGGTAAGAACATCGATGTTAATCCTAGAGGTACTCATGGAAGTGAACAGACTAGTGGTATGAAAGTTAGAGTGTTAGGTGAAGACTCAAATGATTTCAAATTCAAGATTAGGAAAAAGAAATAATTAAACTTTAAATTAAAAAATTATGGCAATTACTACCCCTTCAGGGAATGGTGTATTCACACCAACGCCGAGTAAAGCTACTGTAGCTAGTGCGTATATTGATTTCACTGCAACTGCTACAGCTGGTTGGGCTCAACAATATTTACCAGACCTAATGGAGAAAGAGGCTGAGGTTTTTGGAAACAGAAGCATATCAGGTTTCTTAGCTCAAGTAGGTGCTGAAGAAGCGATGTCATCTGACCAGGTTGTTTGGGCAGAACAAGGTCGTTTACATTTATCTTATACTGTTACTACTGCTGGTACTGGTACAACTTTCGATGTTACTCACGATGCTAACGGTACCGCTATAGCAACTGCTGCTGGTTATCCTGCTGCAGCTCCTCTTGGTCACGGTATTAGACAAGGTGATATGATTTTATTAGCTGACGCTAACACTACTATTAAAGCTTACGTTTCTTCAGTTGATGCTGATGGTACAGTTAACTACCAACCTTATGGCGCTAACCATGGTAACACTGCTGGTATTGCAGATGCTACTGGAGTTAAGTGTTTAGTGTTTGGTTCTGAGTATGCTAAAGGTGATAGTGGTAGACAAAATGGTAACTCGCCGGAACACAAGTCATACACTAACAAGCCTATCATACTAAAAGATATGTTTGAAGTTTCAGGTTCTGACGCTTCTGCTATCGGTTGGGTTGAAGTTTCTGGTGAAGACGGTCAGAATGGTTACTTATGGTACTTGAAAGCTGAGGGTGATACTAGAGTTCGTTTTGGTGATTACTGTGAAATGGCAATGATTGAATCAGAAAAAGCTGCTGGCGATGGACTTACAGACTTAGCTGCTTTATCTCCAAACGGAGGTGCTATAACTGGATCAGAAGGTTTGTTTGCCGCTATCGAAGATAGAGGTAATACTGCTACTGGTATTACTGGTGTTAATGCTGCTACTGATTTAGCTGAGTTTGATGCTATCTTAGCTGAGTTTGATAGACAAGGAGCTATTGAAGAAAACATGATGTTTGTAAATAGAGCTACTGCACTTGCTATTGATGACATGTTAGCTTCTATGAATTCTTACGGAGCTGGTGGTACTTCTTACGGAGTATTTGACAACGACGAAGATATGGCTTTAAACTTAGGTTTCTCTGGTTTCAGAAGAGGTTCTTATGACTTCTACAAATCTGACTGGAAATATCTAAACGATTCTTCTACTAGAGGTTTAATAAATGATGTGAACACTGTAGGTGCTATTCGCGGAGTTGTTATACCAGCTGGTGTGTCTTCTGTTTATGATCAAAACTTAGGTAAAAACATGAAACGTCCTTTCTTACACGTAAGATATAGAGCGTCTCAAACTGAGTCTCGTAAAATGAAAACTTGGGTTACTGGTTCTGTTGGAGCTGCAACATCTGATTTAGATGCAATGAATGTTCATTACTTATCTGAAAGATGTTTAGTTGTACAAGGTGCTAGAAACTTTATGTTATTAAACTAGTGTAAGGTTGGGGCTTCGGCCCCACCTTATTTTTTTAATTTTTATTATATTATATTATGGCTAAAAAGAAAACAAAATCCGCAGTAGAAGAAACTGTGGTGAATGAACAGGTTGTTGAAGTAAAAGAACAACCTATAACTAAAACTCCAATTAAACCTAGAGGTAAGGTACATAAAAAGCTAGATGATGGTTGGGAAGTTAAAGATAGAGTATACGTTTTAACTAGCGGTAAAACACCTTTGAGTTCTCAAATAAAAGCAGCGGACATTTACTACTTTGATGAAAAGTTAGGTCATGAAAGAGAGTTGAAGTACACTAAAAATCAAACAAGTTGTTTTGTTGATGAAATGAAAGGTGATCAAAGACTGGAGCATATAGTATTTAGAAATGGTACACTTGCTGTTCCTAAAAACAAAACTGTTCTTCAAAGATTACTATCGATTTACCATCCGCACAGAAACAAAGTATATAGAGAGGTTAACGAAGTAGCAAAAGCTCAAAGCCAGTTAGATGTTATGGAGTTAGAAATCGAAGCTCTTATGGCTGCTCAAGGTTTAGATATTGACATGGCAGAAGCCGTACTACGAGTTGAGGTTGGATCTAGAGTATCAGAGATGAGTTCTAAAGAACTTAAAAGAGATTTATTATTATACGCTAAAAGAAATCCTGAACTGTTCTTAGAGTTAGTCAATGACGATAACGTACAACTAAGGAACTTTGGTATTAAAGCAACTGAACTAAACATTATAAAGTTATCATCAGATCAAAGACACTTTATGTGGGGATCTAACGGTAGAAAACTTATGACAGTTCCGTTTGATGAACACCCTTACTCCGCGCTTGCACAGTGGTTTAAAACTGATGAAGGTATGGAAGTATATACTAATATAGAGAAGCGGTTATCATAACCGTTTTCTCTTAATTATTAATTATTAGATAAAAATAAAATGGCATATAAAAATTATTTATACTTCGCGGAAGATGATGTTGAAACAGTTCAAGATGCGATGCTGTTACCATCGGGTTCTTATAGAGGATGCGATGCTGTTTCAGGAGGCGTGCAATTAATGTTTGAATCTGTTAGCGCGGAGCCTACTAGAGATATTATCAAGTTGCATTGCACTAATGGTAATCAAAAAGCAGTTTTAAAGGGTTTTGTATCTTTGCTAAACGCTACCTCAGGAGGTATGATTGTGGTAGCTGACTTTAATGTGGCTAACGGTCAACAAGCCGTTGGAGGTCATCCAATTTTCAACGGTCTTGTTACTGACTGTACAGTAGAATAGTTTAATTAAAAACTTTATAAATTATTAAAATGGAAAATTATTTATACTTTGCAACTGGTGATGGAGCAGATGGTGCCAATGAGATTGGTATGTATCCAGCTTCTAACTTTTATGGTGTAGAACCTAAAGATGCTGACAAAACTTATATCTGGTTTAAATCACCAATTAATAACACTGAGACGGCGAATATGACAATTCCTGGAGCTAGATTGGTGGGAGATGGGAGTGACTTGTCTCTCGGTGGTGGTAGAGGTGATATAGTAATAGTAACTCATGCTGATACTCACGAGACAGCTGGGTCTTACCATAGGTGTAAAATTATAGCTAAAGCCATGGCTGAAATTGCTAACGCTTCACCGACCGGTGAATTAATCAGTGTTATAGATTTAGATAACAATATTATTTCTAAAGGTCTTGCTGAAGTGTCGAAAGATGCTAATTTTGCTTTATCTTTTAGTAAAGACACTTAAAATAATATCACACTAAATAAGCACAAACCCCAACCCTTAATCCTTAATCCTTAATTCAAAACAAATTATTTATTAATTATTAAACAAAAACAAAATGGCACAATTTCCTTATTTGTATTTTCAGACTGGTGCGGATGACGCGGTAGCGATTCCAGTAGCAGCAATTGATGGTATTGACATTGGTAGTACTACATTAACTGTTACAGCTACTCACAACTTTACCCAGTACAAAGCAATTTTAACAGTTACAGCAGCTCAAGAAGAGGCAGCGCTTAAAGCTTTAATCGCTTTAATCAATCAAGGACCGCACTTTGACGGTCTTATAGTTGTAGCTGATGATGCTAATAGCGTATACTTCCATGCGGGAGTAACAGCTTGTGCGGCTTTATCAGCTGATATTACTCATGCTAGTTAATATCACGCTTAACTTAATATTAATAGCCATCCTTTCGGGTGGCTATTTTTTTTACCCTATACTAACTCCTCGCTTTACTATGTAACTATATTATAGTAAAAAAGAATGTTATGGAATCAAAAGGATTAGGAGACTCAATAAGTAAATTCACAAAAGCTACAAAGCTAGACACGTTTGCTGAAGTAGCAGCTAAAGCTGTGGGTGCAAAAGGTTGTGGATGTAATAAAAGGAGAAAATGGTTTAACAAGCATTTCCCTTATAAAGCAAAATAATATGGCTGTAAGTATAGATAACGTCTATCAACGGGTTTTAACTTTAGCTAACAAAGAACAGAGAGGTTATATAACTCCTCAAGAATTTAACTTGTTAGCGTATAAAGCTCAGATGGATATATTTGAATCGTACTTTCATGAGTATGGAACTGAGGTTATTAGACCTGATGTTGATACTCAGATTGTTACTAATGATGATATATTAAAGCAGAAACTACTTATATTTAGAGATTCAGTAGTTTTATCTAAGAACAACCTAATAGATATGCCATCGCTTTCAGGTTTCTCTTATGGCGTAGATAATACAAAGGTATCAGGATATGTAGTACCTAGTAATGTTTATTACTTAGAGACAGTATCAAATTCTCTATTGAGTATAGCTAATGAAGTTGAATACGCAGATTTTTGGAGGATGTTAAGTGTTAGTAAGCTTAGGCCATTTAGCGTATTAAAACCCGTTTACTGTAGAGGTCCAATACCAGGTTTTAATGTTAGAAGTACTTCTGTTGAAGGTAAGGATAAACCTTCAGTAACTACAAGTACTAGTGTTGATAGTTCTAGCAATTCAAACTTGTTTATATCGCCAGGTCATGGACAAGATTTTGGAGAAGGAATAGTTGCTTCGGATGGTATAGTACTACATTACGTAAGAAAACCTATAAAACCTAATTGGGCTTATATTGTAGTTGCGGATAAACCTCTTTATAATGCTAATTTTGCTGTTAACTTCGAGTTGCATGAATCTGAAGAAAGCACTTTGACTAACAAAATATTAGAGTTAGCTGGCATAGTTATAAACAAACCTGCTTTATCAGAGTTAATACTTAGAAATGAAGGCATGAAAAATGCTGTTAAAAATAAATAAATATGGGTTTATTAGGTCAAACTACTCAAAGCACTTACTACAATGGTACCAATAAAGGAAACTATACTTTTGTCAATTTAAGAGAAATTATAGACACGTTTATGGTTGTATATGTTGGAGAAGGTAAAATACTAAATAAAGTAAATGAAGTAGACGTACAATTCCACGGCATGAGAGCAATACAAGAATTGACTTACGATGTTTTAAAATCTCATAAATCTTTTGAACAAGAAGTACCTGCTACACTTGTTATGCCACTACCTCAAGACTACGTTAATTATACTAAAGTAGTTAGGATAGATTCTAATGGTATTGAAAAACCTATATATCCTACAAGTAAAACTTCTAATCCATTCCCTATAAGTCAAGTCGATGGCGTATATCAATTTGAAGACGATGGCTCTTTATCTAGTAGTGGTAAACTATCAAGCGCAGACTCTTATACATCGACTACTCGCGAAAGATTCAGCAACATACCAACTAACAACATTAATAAAGACTATGATGATGTAGACTCATTAGAGTTAAGTAATAGAGGTAGAAGATATGGGTTAGATCCTCAATACGCTCAGAGTAATGGGACTTTTTATATAGATGAGTCAACTGGCTTCATTCATTTTGGATCTGATTTAGCAGGTGAAATTATTACATTAAAATACATCAGTGATGGTTTAGGTACTACTAGCGAAATGATAGTTCATAAATTTGCTGAAGAAGCTGTATACAAGCATATAATGTATGGATTAATATCTGGTAGAACTGGTATACCAGAATACGTAGTTGCTAGGTATAAAAAAGAGAAGTTTGCTGAATCAAGAAAAGCAAAAATAAGACTTTCAAACATCAAGATAGAGGAGTTTACTCAAGTTTTAAAAGGTTTAAGTAAACCTATTAAGTAGTATTTATGGCAGAAATTAAACATACTTTTCAAAAAGGTAGAATGAATAAAGATCTTGACGAGCGATTAGTTCCTCAAGGTGAGTACAGAGATGCTTTAAACATAGAAGTAGCTACTTCTGATGATGACGATGCTGGTACTGTTCAGAATCTTTATGGTAATATAGAATTAAGTGAGCATTTTAATTCAGATTTAGTAAATCCTACTATTAGTTGGGAAGGTGAAGCTAGTTATTTCGTAGGTAGTATAGCTGACGAACAAGCGAATAGTTCTTACTTCTTTTTGAAATCCCCAGAGTTAGATAGTTTTAGCAGTAGGATTTCTTATAATATAAATAAATCAGAAGAAGATTCAGATCCACAACCAACCTTAAGAACAAATCCTATATCCACTCAAGGTTCAATGTTGTATGATAATTACAATGATGATGGTGGAGCAGTGGAAAGCGATTTATCTATTACTTGCAATTGTTACTGTGCGGGTATTAGCTCAAATAGAATTAAATGTAGTGGAGGAGGTTATGGTATGTACGCAGCTTGGGACTGTGATCTATGTTGTGATAGATTTTGTTCTTATGAGAAAACAGAAAACATAGACGATAAAACTATAAATGATGGTAATGTTACTTATACTATAGAAAGTGTTTCAGTAAATCCATATACCACTAAGAAACAGATAGAAGATTTAAATGCTAATAGATTCGATGAAGAAGGTAATCCTGTAGTAGGAAAAGAATTACTATGTAAATGCACATGTGCTGGACAAGCTTGGCAGAGTAATATTAAATGCACTGGATTGTTAGCAATGGATTGTGTAACTTGTTGTGATGCTTATTGTTCAAATAAAGAAACTGAAGTAGGAGGAGAGATAAATGATAAATACATTTACTCACAGCAGTCAGATGGTAATAGTGGCACTAGTGAAGAAGTGCGTAGAACAAATATAAGTAGTATCACCACTTTAGAGTCATTACAAAAATCTGTAGATGAAGGTGAAATATTAAACGAAACAAAGTATTGGAAAGACATGATTATCAAGTATGATAGTCATGATAATAAAGTTAAACCAGTATTAACAGACATATATAGGATAGAAGTAAGTCTAGAAGACTTTGAACCAGAGGGTGATAAAGATAGCTTAGAGGATCAACCAGGAGGAAATCTAACAAGTTACGATAGGTTAGAAGTAAACTCTAATTTTGTTCAACACATTAGACCTGGTATGTCTATAAGAATACAAAACGTTAGCGGTAACAATTTGATGTTCTCTTATTATGACGGTGAAGATTACCCTTTAAACAATATGAGTAATCAAATTACAATAAGACAAGTTGATGGCAACTTTATTTACTTTGATAGAATGGTTATTGGTAGTTTATCTAGCGCTTTCAAGATAACTTTGCAGGCAGATAAGGTCTTGAACTTTAATGGAGACTATATAACTGGTATAAATATAATAAATGATTTACTATTCTGGACAGATAATTCTTCAGAACCTAAGAAAATTAATCTAACTAGATGTGCTGGTGGTAAAAATTCACCTTATACTCCTTCATTTAATGTGCACTCTAAACTATTATTAAACGATCCTAATAATAGTGTTATTGGATCTTTAGGATTACTTGATAATATAGACATTGGTTCTGATTCTTCATTAAAAGAAGAACACATAACTGTTATTAGAAAATCACCTAAGACTGCACCTGTCATAGATATGACTGTTAGGTCAGATGGCTTTAAAGATATAGCTTATACAGCTACTTGCACTTTTAACTTTATTGATCCTTCGACAAGCAACTTATACTTGCTAGATAACCTTGTAGAATTAACAGATTCTGACAATAATTCAGCTATACTATCCGGTAAGAAATTTAAACAAAGCGATGTTTTAGAATTTATTTCTATAAGTGATAGTTCTTTAAGAGTCGTAGCTAGCGTGCAAAACCCTAGTGTTCCTAGAGTTAGAATTAAAGAAATAGATCCATTAATATCTTCTTCTGATACTTCTTGGAACGTAAAAGTTGTAGAAAAAAACCCTTTATTTGAAACTAAATTCGGTAGGTTTGCTTACAGGTACAAGTATCAAGATGGAGAATATTCTACATTTTCACCTTTCTCTGAGCTAGCATTTATACCAGGAAAGTTTGATTATATACCTAAAAAGGGTTATAACCTTGGTATGCTTAATAACATAAGATCATTAAAAATAAAAGATTTTATTGTAGATGATTTTCAAAGACCAGATGATGTAGTCGAGGTTGATATATTATTTAAAGATACAACGTCACCCAACGTTTATGTAGTTAAATCTATAAAAAGAGGTTTCGATCCTGAGTGGAATGAGTCTACTTCTGGTAAATTAAACTCTGGTATTATAGACATAAACACAGAGATGATACATAGAACATTACCTTCTTCTCAAATATTAAGGTCTTGGGACAATGTACCGTTAAGAGCCCTAGCTCAAGAAGTTACAGGTAATAGAATTGTATACGGTAATTACACACAAAACTATAACTTACAAAATCCAGTAGTAGTAGTTCCAAATTTATTAGACGTATCTCATCCTGGTTCTCCAGATAAAGAAACTGTTGAAAGTTATCAAAGTAGATTATTACCTTTTAAGTCTATTAAATCAGATAGAACTTATAAGATAGGTGTAGTTTTTGGAGATGAATATGGTAGGGAAACACCAGTAACAGGTATTGGTGGTATATACAGTGCTAACTTAAATGTTCCTTCTGGATTTGTTCCTCAACAAACTATCATACCTGATAGTGTGAGTGTTCCTAAAGAAAATGCTGGCAAAATAAATAAGTTAGTTGCGTCTCTTGAATGGGGTAAATATAGCATACCAGATTGGGCTGATTATTACAAGTATTACGTTAAAGAAACAAGTAACGAATATTACAATCTAGTAATGGATCGTTGGTACGAAGCTGAAGATGGTAATATATGGATTTCTTTTCAGTCTGCAGATAGAAATAAGCTAGATGAAGAATCGTATATAGTATTAAAAAATCAGCATGGTAATGAAAACCCTGTAAAAGATAATGCTAGATATAAAATACTTGCTATTAAAAATGAAGCTCCTAGCTTTATAAAAACAGTAGACAAAGTATTAAGTGAATTTGATATTATAGACGAAAACCTAGCAACAACTCAAGTTATAGATCTTAACGAAACTGAATTTAATAATTCAGGTTTAGGAGAATATGTGTTTGAAGGTGTTGGCTTTGCTAGAATAGTTGGCGAGCTTAATAACGTAATGCGTAGATCCGATTGGGTTAGAATATCTCATATAAACTCTACTGCTAAAACTATACATTTAGTGGAAACTTTTGACGGTTCAGGAGACATGAACTCTGCTTTAGCATTTGGGGTTTCAGCAGGTGCTGCAGTCAGATTGGAAATAAAAGATTCGGTTGTAGAAAACAAGCCAGAATTTGAGGGTAAGTTTTTTGTAAAAATATTCAACGATGCTGTAGTATCTAACAATATACTAGAAACTTCTTCTAGTGGTTACGCTGTAAGAGCTACGAACACATTGAAATATATTTCTACTAAAGATCTAGATAGTGATGGTAATACAACAAATCCAGCTAGTGACACTGCTAATTATTTAGGTGATTTTGATAATGCGTCAGGTGCTGACCTTATAGATGGTGAAGTTAGTGCTAGCAACTTTTCTGCAACTGACTGGGCTGACACTGAAGTTACAGATGGTAGTAATTTAGCAAAAGTTGATTTTTTCTCTGAAACTGCAAAGTTCTATAAAAACACTATACAAGTAGGTAGTTGGTTTATTGATGAGGCTAGAGTTGCAATAGCAAATGGATCTGATAACACTATAACCAAAGGTCTTCATTCAAATCCAGATTTAGATATTTCTAACATGAACTCCATAACATTATCTGTCTTAAATAATAGTGTAAATGGATATAGTTTTGATCCAGAGAATTGGTTTTATGAAAATCTCCAACAATGCGGGTTCTTTAGATTCAAGGGTGATCCAGGAAATGGCGATGGTGAACCTATTGTGTATAGGATTAGAGCTATTTCCAATACTACAATTTTATCTAATTACCATGCTTCCGATGGTGATACTGCAGGTGGTGACGCGTTATTTGTTAATGATCCTAGGTTTAGAGTTTCTATAACTATTTCTTTTGAACGAGCGGATATTCCTGGCACTGGATTAGACAACAACGTATGGGATCCAAGGAGCTCAGTTAGATGTGATGGTGGTAGCAGTTTACAGATAGAGGTTTTAAAACCTGACTATATAATATCTAATAATCCAGATATACTAACCGGTAATGCTGTGTGGGAGACTGAACCTAAAGAAGACGTAGGTTTAGATTTATATTACGAAGCTACTAGTGCTATACCTATGAGACTAGAGAATAAAAATATTCAATCATTCGCTCCTAATTTGTCAGAGGTTTCTATAAGTAGAACAAACTCTAGCGCTGGTAATAATATATCAGATCATTATGCTTTAACTAATTATGTAAATAGTACTACTGAAAACTATGTTGGTCAGCCAGTAGTTCACTCTGCTACTAGAGATATAGTTAGTGTTAGAGATGCAGAATCTAATGATGTATTTCCATACATGATAGGTGTTGGTAATAAAATAGAGTTCACTCACAGTAATGGTATGTCTGTAGATGCAACTGTGATAAGCCACTGGAGTCCAGTAGAGTCTTTCAATAATGGGTCTACAGTTTCAACTTATAAACCTTCTTCTACTTTTAAAATAGTTTGTAATTTAAACCCTAATAACATTGATGAAAACGGAATTTCGTTTGTTACAACAGGTGCTACAAGTTTTGATAATAACCCTGATTTTAATACTGATAACAATAAGACTTACCAATTAGTAAGTGCTGAAGGTGTAACTTTACCTTCTGACTTCTTGAATGATGTTTTTGTCTATAGAGGTTTAAGTACTGTGAAAGGTATAGACTCTAATGACAACAGAATATACCTACAAAGAGGACCTACAGGTACTGATTATAGTATTCAAGATGATATTCAACCATTCTTTCCAGCAGCATTAAGCGTTGAGCTTACTTTTAAAGAAGTTACTGGTTACTATAGATTAAGTTATGAGACTTACGATAGTGAAGTAGTTTTACCGTGGTTTAATTGTTACTCATTTGGTAATGGATTAGAGTCTGATAGAATAAGAGATGATTTTAACGCTCCGCAAATAGACAATGGAGTTAAAGTGTCTACAGGTTTAGATTCTTACGGAGCTGAAACTAGATCTAGTGGTTTGATATGGTCTGGTATATATAATTCTAACAGCGGTGTTAATAGGTTGAACGAGTTTAATATGTCTCAACCTTCTACTAAAGACTTAAATCCTACCTATGGATCTATACAAGCTTTAAAAAGTAGAGATACAAATTTAGTTAGCTTCTGCGAGGATAAAGTATTAAAAATACTAGCTAATAAAGATGCGTTGTTTAACGCTGATGGTAGTACCAATGTTACAGCTTCTAATGCCGTACTTGGTCAAGCCACTTCTTTCGCTGGCGACTACGGTATATCTAAAAACCCTGAGTCGCTATCTGTTGATGCGTATAGAATGTATTTTACAGATAAACAAAGAGGTAAAGTTCTTAGACTTTCTCAAGATGGTTTAACTCCAATATCAGACGTTGGTATGAGTTATTACTTTAGAAGGAATCTTAAAAAATATAATACACTACTAGGTACTTTTGATGAAGTTAAAGGAGAGTATAATGTAACAATGAAGGATGGTTCTACTGATAGCAGAACTATATCTTTTAATGAAAGCACTAAAGGTTGGGTTAGCTTTAAATCATTTATACCAGACACTGGTTTATCTATAAATGCTAAATATATAACTGGTTCTATTAGTGTAAAAGATAAAAAGTCTGGCACTGGCTTATGGGAGCACCACTATGGTGAACCACAAGGAGATGGTCTTGTTGTTAATGTAAACAATTTTTATGGTGATCAATACTTCTCAACAGTCGATGTACTATTTAATGATCAACCTAGTTTAGTTAAAGGTTTTTCAACCGTAAACTACGAAGGTACTCAAGCTAGAACAGGATTATCAACTCATAATGAAACGTTTTTAGACGTTCAAAGTAGATTTGTTAAGGATACGAGTAAATCTACTTATAACTTAAACGAAAAGAATGGATGGTGGGTAAGTGATTTTACTACAGACTTACAAGAGGCTAGCGTCCAAGAATTTATAGATAAAGAAGGTAAGTGGTTTAGTAGTATAGATGGTGTCTCTACTACATTAAATAATTTAGATACCGCAGAGTTCACTGTTCAAGGTATTGGTTTTGCTGAAAATGTTGATGTTACAGTTCTTGAAGGCTGTGTAGATCCATTGGCTGATAATTTTAATATATTTGCTAATCAAGCATGTTCACATTGCTGTGAGTACAGTATTAAAGGTTGTACTAGTGAAACAGCTATAAACTATAATCCAGAGGCCACAATAGACGACGGGTCATGTATTGAACCATTAGAAGGATGTTTAGATTTTCATGCTTTAAATTATAATCCACTAGCTAATATATCTAATCCTTCTTCATGTATATATCACGAAGGACCTGTACGTGGTTGTACTGATCCTGACGCTATAAACTATAACTCTAGTGCAACTGAAGACGACGGGAGTTGCTATTACAGAGAGGAAGGTTGTACTGATCCTTTGTTTAGTAATTATAATCCACTGGCTAATTTTGATGATGGTAGTTGTGAAAATGGACATATAGAAATACCTGGTTGTACGAACATAGCA
>VMHT01069819.1_pt1 | contig 19809 bp, 25 predicted proteins | sample 4693611 | NCBI WGS metagenome assembly VMHT01 (sample SAMN12280063, study PRJNA550983) | marine metagenome | isolation source: seawater sampled from same location over 5 years 0.02-0.2 micron viral filtrate | place: USA: collected off the coast of southern California halfway between the port... ...
ACAATCAACATTGATTGCTGATGTGCCAACATTTGCTAAAGAAATTCCAACGATTGCATCATAACTATCAAAATTAGAGCCATCAGGAATATCAACAGCAGATGTACCGACATTATTTTCAGTATATCTTCTAAAATTTTGAGCCATTCTGTTTTCCTTTCTTTATAAAGCGATAGCCATAGCAACAGCAAAACCTGCTCCTGATTTGGCATCTATTTGCGTTTGTATGTCGCTTGACACATTTGCCAAGTAACCATATTCAGTATCACTTACTGTAGTTCCACCACCAATTTTTGTTGCAGAAATTCTATTAACATTAATAGTAATATTTCCACTTGATGTTATTGGAGTTGATCCTATTGTAAATTCTGTTCCTGATTGAGTTAAGCCGACACTTGTAACTGTTCCTGTATTGCTTGGAGTTACAACAACATAAGTAATATTTGTTGAGCCGATTGATCCATCTGAATCAGTAGTACATAAAAATATTTTATTATCATTAGTAGATCCTTGATTAACAACAACCATACCACCAGATAATTCTGCAATAGTATCATGTTCAGGATCACGACTAGATGCACCACTTGATACAGCTAAATAAAGACCATTTTCTGTTGCAGTTGATTGATCTTTAACAAGAACTCTATCTCCTGCGACAAGGGTTACGCCATCAATAGTATCTCCTGCTTCTAAACCATTTGTTAAATTAACATTGGCTGTCGTTGCACATTCAGCAATAATTCTTGTTCTAAGTCCTGCTACTGCATCATCTACATAAGATTTAATTGCAACATCAGAATTTGATGAAGGCGATCCTATTCCAGTTATTGATCCACCTGTTACTGCTACATTACTTGATGCTTGAGTTGCAATCGTTCCAAGACCAAGATTAGTTCTTGCAGTTGAGGCAGTACCAATATCACTTAAATTATTTGAGGCAGTTAATTTTCCACTTAATTGAGTTTGTGCATTTGAAGATAAAGAATTAATGTATTGAAATTCTGTGTTTGAAACTGATCCATCAGCAATTTTAGCTGAGTCTATTCCAGTTGCTACTTGTGAGTTGCCAATCGTTCCTGTTAAAGCAGAGGCAGTATAACCTGTTGCATCAACAAGGTTAAAGGCAGGAGTTGTATCACTACCACCTAAAGATAAACTTACTCCACCATAATTAACTGATGAATTAGCAAGTTCTGCATTTACTACACCACCATCTTTAATAGTTACTGCACCAGATGATACAGCAAAATTATCAGATGAAAATGAAGCGACACCTTTTGCTGATGTTGTTGCGTCATCTCCTGCAACAGTTAAGGTTTGTCCTGAAGCTGTTGTTGTAATTCCACTTCCACCTGCAATATCCAAAGATTGTGAATCTAAATCTACATTAGATGATCCACTATCGCCTTCAAAATCTAAATCTTGTGCTGTTACTTGGGCATCTACATAAGTTTTTACTGATCCTTGCGAAGGAGGTAAAATTTGACTTGTTCCTAAAGAAGTATCATGAATAACTGGGATTGAAGGGCCTACATAAGTTGAGCCTACAAATACTGATACAGTTGAGTCAGAGGCATTTATTGTTCCACTATCAAAAGTAAAAGCAACAGTAGTATTAGGCGAGGAGTAAGATGAGGTTGCAATCTTTCCATAGATTGTTCCTGTGTTAGTACCTGTAATTTTTATGCGTCTGCCTACATGGTAGCTAGAAGATACATCAGCATTAATTGTTACGCTTGTAGAGGAGGCTCTAGTGTAAGTAACTGTTGATGTGCCTGAGCCAAGTAAAAACCATTCTTTGTCATTCCATACATCACGAACATCTTTTAGTTCTTGTCTAATAGCGTTATTAACATCTGAAGGACTCATGCCCTCTGAAATATTTACACCATTAATTGCTGTATTGCTTGATGCTGTAGTATTATAATTTGATACTGTCATTTTTTCTTCCTATAATTGTTACTGAAACATATTAACGAGTCCACCTGAATCTCCTATATTTTGTAAACCTTGCATTGGCATATTTGCTGTTCTTTCACCTAACAAACCAGATACAGTTCTTTGACCACTTTCTACTGCTCTTGATGGTGCGTTTAATAAACCTCTTGTAAGACCTCTACTACCACCATATAAAATTTGTGATCCGATAGTTGGTAATACATATCTTGTTAAAGCAGTTGGTGATATTGCTACATCACCTGCTATTAATCTTGATGCAGTTCCACTATCAGGTATAAAATCTCCAAAAATTTGATCTCCTTCTCTAGCTGTTTTAGTCATTAAACCTTTGCCTGTAGCTGTCATAGTTTTATTAGGCGACATATCAGCTTGTTTAATTGCATTTAAAAATTGTTTTGTTGAAAATATACCTTCAGTTTTATTAGCCATAACAACTGCTTTTTTAATTGGATCTAATCTTGCAAAAGCTAAATTAACATTTTTTAAAATATTTCCTGCATTAGGTGATAAATTTAATCTTGTAGATAAAGCATTTTTCATACCATCAAATGCTTCACCAACATAATCATCAAAACCACCTTTTTTAAAAAACTTTTGAGCTTCTTTTCCTAAAGCAGATTGTAATTTTTTTGCATTTTCTCCTGAAATAAATCTTTCACCTGCTTTATTAACTTGTATTTTATCGTCAAATAATGTTGTTAGTCTTTTAACTAACATATCTTTTGCTTTTTGATCTGTGGCAGATGCTTCAATAATATCAACAAACTTATGCTGTAAGGTTACTATATCTGCTCCATCAAGTTTTAATTTTGGAATTAACTTTCCATACGCTTCATCTAATGTTTCTTTAACAACTCTAAAGGCTTCTGTTCCATTTAGATTTTTTAATTTTTTTTGTAGTAATTTTCTTGATTGAGTAGTTAAGATTGGCTCTAATGCTTCCATCATTGCATACTTATTAAACTCAGAAAGTGATTTAGTTTTTGCTTGTGCAATAGCTGAACCTACACCTGGAATAGATGTTGAAGATGATTCAAGGCCATAAACTAAATTTCCTAGACCACCACTACCTTTTACAGATTGACCACCTGTTAAATTAATATTGTTCCTTAAAAATTTTTTTGCTAGTTCAGTTGTTTTAGGTAAAAGTTTTTCAGCAGTTTTTCCAATACCTGCACCTAATACAGCACCACCTACAGCACCTTTTAATCTACTTTCTGCATCTTCGCCTACACCTGCACCATATAAACCACCTTGTACTGCACCTAATTTACCTGCTCCTTTGATGCCACCAGTTTGAAGTAAGTTTACTCCTTTACCTGCTCCTTTTAAAACTGCACCAGTTCCTCTTGCTCCTGCTCTTGCAAGTCCTTGACCTATTGCAGATGCACCTCCACTTAATGCCATAGGAAGTAATGCACCACCTATTTCACTTCCATAAGCTAGGGTTGGGTTTGTTTCTCTAAATCTTTTTATTTTAGCTCTAGCATCAGCAACTTCATCTTCATATTCAGTTCCTCTAGTTCTTGATTTATATAATGCTTCTAGTTCATCACCAAATCCAAAGGCAATACCTTGACCAAGACCTGCTCGTAATACTCCTTCACCTGCACCTACATTAAAATTTGTTTTACTTTTAATTTTATTTTTACTTTTTAATTGATCTAAAACATCATCTAAAGCACCCATATTTTACAATCCTCTATTTTCCATTACTGAACTACGATTTGGCAACGAATTTGTAATTAAATCATCACCATCACCTGTAACAATTTCACCATCTTCTAATTTAAGATCTATTCCTAAAGATTTTGCTAATTCAATAATTTGTGAAATTTGCACAGAATTAAATCGTTCTTCAATAACATTACCATCTATATCTGTGTTGTTTCTTAATAATCTAAATAATTGATTTTCTGTAAACTCAGGTATTTTTGCTAAATCTAATTCTAATAATTTAGAAGGACTTATAACTCCTAAAAAATTATCATTAAAAGTTAATTTTTCTTTTACAGGGTAATTAGAAAATCCACCTATACCAGCATTTATATTATACATTTCTAACTCGTTTTCATAAGTTCTATATTTTTGTGCAAAAATATTAGACATTTGTTCTATTGCAATCATAGGGTTTGTAGTAATTTTTTCAGGATCACCACCTAATGCTACCATAATTTTTAAAGCATCTGGTTCTGTCATAACACCACCACCAACAATTTCTAATCTGTTTTGACCTATTAAACCTGCAAATTGACCATTAAGTATTGCTTGATTTAATTCTTGTGGACTTAAATCATAATCACTCATAATTGTTTTCATCATTGTTTTAAATTGAACAGATAATTTTTCCATACCTACATAAGAATTATCCATGCGTTCCATGTAACGACTTAAATTTAAAAGTTGATTTTCAGTAGTTGTAATTTCTTGGCCAAGTTTTAACATTTTATTAGGTGTAATATCTTGGTCATTAATATTACCTACATTTGAAATAGTGGCATTTCTTTCACCTCCAAACATATCATTTCTAAATGGTTGTTTTGTTCCATTAACATCAACAACTATTCCTTTTTTTGTATCATAAGCATTATAAATTTTACCTGTGTTTGGATCTTTAACTATGTAAGCAAATCTTGAATCACCACCTAATTTATTAGCTTTAGTTCTTTCTATGTCTAATTTTTCTCTTTCTCTTTCATTAGCTTTAGCTACATTATATCCATCAGTAATTCTTGATAAAAAAGATTTAGGTGTTGTTGAATAATCATCATCAATATTCATAAAGAAATCTCTACCAAAATCAGAAGTAGCAAATTGAACAGCTTTATCTAAAAGACCTTGCATTGTCATTTTAGGTTTTTGTTCATTAACTTCTTCTTCTGAAGTATTTAATAATCCTTTATTGTTTGTTTTATTACCTTGTTGATTTAACAAACCAGATGCTTTTAAATATTCTTCTTCAGTATTAAATTGTGGAATATTACTAGGTACTTTTTCTGTTTGATCTTCAGTACCCATTTCTAATTCTTCAGGATATTCAAATACAACTTGACCATCAACAATCTTTGCAAATTTTCTTTGATCTTCAGGTATCTTTCTTAATGCAGGATAATTTCTTAACATTGGATCACTAACATTAGGATCTTGAAATTGTGAAGTATCTAAACTTGTTGGATTTCTACGAACAAATTTATCATTCATTAATCCATAATTATCCATCATAGATCTACGAAATCTACTAGGAGGATTTGCTTGAATAGATGGATTACTACTTGCTCCATAAATATTATCTAAAAGAGATCTACCTCCAACAAATGCTCTACTGTTTACACCCATAGGTATAGGTTTATTTGTAAAAGGATTAATTGGTAAATTATTCATTGAAAATTGTGCCATTAAAAGAACCCTCCAAGTAAGCCACCACCGATTGCACCATAAAGAGGATTCATTCCAGGAATTTGACCTGCAAGATTTGCCCCCATACCTGCACCTTTAAGTAACCCTGCTCCTGTGTTTCTAAATACAGGTGAAGTTTCTATTGTGTTAGTAGGTACACTTGCACCTAATGCACCTAAATATTGGTTTAATTTTATATATGGTTTTTGTTGTTCGTAATCATATCTAGCTATTGCATCTTGCAGTTTAGCTTGTTCTAAACCTTCTTTTTCTACACCTACTCCTTGTAGTTTAGCAATATCATTGTAATCCATTTCACCAAGTCCAGGAGCAGTAGCCATTGTATTAGCCATAATATCTCTCTCACGATTATATTGATCGCCATAAACTTGATTAGCTAGTTGACCTAGTTCTTGTGTTAGTATTTCTTGATTAGCACCTGAACCAAATCTACCTGCTTCAGTAAATTGTGAATTAACATCTGATATTACATCACCTGCCATTTGGTCGTATAGTTTTTTAGAATAAGGATTAGTTGAAGGATCAAGATAATTACCTGCTAATATATTAGAGGCTTCGTATTGAGATTGGTTGAGTAAAGGATTACCTTGTAATGCTCTTAATGTGGTAAGATTTAAAGCTGTTGATGTTTCAGGAGCAAAATCAGTATAGGTTGCATTAGGAAAAAAATTAGGCGAACTTCCTTCGTACAAATCTTGTGCTGAATCTACTGCCTGTTGAAAATAGGGTTTAATAAATTCTGATGGTTCTGATGATGATGTAGTTGTTACACTACTTGGATTACTACCTTTACTCATGATAATTCCTTACTAAATAAATATACTTTTTGTTCATATCCTTTTAATTTCTTGCTCCAACCTTTGCGACCTGCAACTTCTACAGCGTTACAATTATTGTACTTAGCAAATTTTTCTATTGTTTGTTGTATTGGTTCTAACCAATTATCCATGTTGTTACCTCCTGCTAGGAAATAACGACAAATCTTTTTTTGAGGATACTGTACTACCTCTGTAATAACAGCACTCTCTACTTTCTTTTCCCAACTAATAAAAAGTTGAAAAGAGTTTTTTACTAACCCATCTAAAATATCTCTAGCTGTGTAAGTATCGTCTAAAGCCTTTTTTATAAGAGGCTCAACTTCATTCCAAATAAAATGTAAATCTTCTTTTGGTACTTGTATAATCACCCTACAACCACATACCCAAATGTTTGATCTGCGTTACCAGAACTAGCATGAGTTAATGTAGCTGTTTTATCTCCCCTTGCAGATACATATAAACTAGATTTTGCTGTATTAGCATTTGCAGTTGTTGGCATAAACAAGATAACTGAGTTACCACCAATTCTTTCATCTGTAAGTGTTGTTGTTGTTTGACTTGCTCTTAGTGTTACTGAACCTGTGCTATTTAATTTTCCATTAATAGTATTGTTCAAAGCATTAGAAACTAATTGTAAATGTAAACTATGATCTGGTATGGATATAGGTACGACAGGAAACTGATTATCAGCCATTATCTTTTACCTTCTGGTCTTGCCTCTATATCTACGCCACTCATTGTTTTAAAGTTGCCTGTTACTGATACTCGTATTCTGTGGTATCGTGAATTAGATCGTATAGGACAATCTCCACTATCTTGTGTTGAAACTGCTGTTCCTACAGAAATATTATCTAATTGTGATGATCTAGTTATAGGTGTTACTGTAACAGTAGCACTATCTTCTTCGCTATCTACAATCGGTCTAACATTAATGATAGCTGATCTTCTACCCTCTACTCCTTCAAACTCTGTAGTATCAACTGTAGCTGATAGAGAAGTAGCAATAAACTTTCCAAATTTATTTTCTGAATTAAATCCTGCTAAACCAACAATTCCTTCTCCATAAAAATAAGAGTCTAATGATTTAGGTAAATTATCTAAGTTACCTAAGACATCTAAACTTTCTAATGTAGTAAAAGCCTCTTGTGATGCTGTAGAAATAAATTGTAAGTCTAATCCTGATCCTGTAGACCATTTATCTACACTATAATTATAAATAATTAATTTATTATTTATTGTAGTAGTAGATGTTGCATCTGATCCTCTGTAAGACCAAACAACAATACTATTGTTAGGATCTATTGCACTACATATACCATCTAAATTAGAAGATAAATCATTATAAAAAAAATCATCAACTTTACCATTACCTATTGGTGTAAGTTGTTGGCCACCAGATAACATATAAAATCCATCTTGTGCTAAGAAGAAAATCATACTACCAAAAGATACTATGCTCTTATCACAAAATGCTCCTATGTTGTCTGAGATCTTATCAAATCTAAATATAAGAGGTGTTCCTGCATAGGACATTCTGTAAATAGCTTTTTCAAAGAATACAATTCCTGATTGTTCCCCACCAACTATACCGACAATATTACCATGTTCACCGACAATATCTTGATAGCCTGATTGCGTAGCTTGGCTAGGAGTCCAATCTGAACTGTCATTTAAGGCTGACCATTTAACTCGTTGGTTGTACCCTGTGCTTGATTCTGTTGTATATCCTGCAACAACAAAGTTATTAATAACTGTAATGTATTTTGCTTTTATAGAAACTAAATCAGAAAATGCTGAGTCTGTTCCTTGATTAAATTTTTGAATATTATCTGCATGGTTAGTAGCAATAATATTTGTACCAAACTGTGTAAACTTCCAAAAATCTCTAGCATTAGATGTTGTACTATTATTATATCCACCTGATTTAGACTTATCTATAAATACTTGTGAACTATTCATTTGATACAATTTTGTTGCATCACCTGCATAGTTAGTTACACCACTTGCTTGAAAAGATGAAAACAAACCTACTGCACTACCTGTTAAACCTGTACTACTTAAAGCCTGAAATCCTGGTAGTGATTTATACCCTTCTTTTAAAGGTATAACATTATCAACTTTTAAAGCACCTGAATTTTGATAAGCAGGAAGATCAGATTGTAATTGTCCGAACTTAATCATATTATATTATTCCTGTTGCTGACATCTGCATTGGAGAAGATGTTATTGATCCTTTTTCTGAAGATAAATTTGCGTTGGCTAAAGCCTCTTTATATAATCTTGCCCAAGTATCTAATCTTTCATCTTGCATTAAGAAAGGAGAAGATTCTGCTAATGCACCATAAAGATATAACTCAGGGTAATTAGTTAAAATTGTATTTGTTGTATTTGATTCTGATAAAGCTGTTATAGTTTTATAATAATCAATTTGTAATGTTTGTGCTGAGTCAGGAGCAACACCTAATAAAATGTTACTACCAACTATTGTAAAAAAAGTAGGAAGTCCTGATGTTTGTGTAACATTATATTTTCTATAAAAATCTCCATTAGCCATAAATCGTAATGTTCTATATGGATCACTTTGATAAATAACTGCTGTTGCTTTTAAAAAACCACTAGGCAAAGAATATGATTGTGTACCTGAAACTGTTGTTGTACTGGTATCTGTATTAACCATTTCTCTTACACGCAACTCTCTATTTAATCTGCTTTCTGTAAGCGTAATAAAATCACCCAAATATGAAGTGAGATCTGTCCTGTTGAGATAATTTGCTATTGTTGTTTTTAACAATGCGTAAGTTGTAAGAGCCATTATAAATTCCCTGTGTAAATCCTAAAGTGTCTGTTATCAGGATCATTAAGCCATCTAAAAAACTTTGGCTTATCTAAAACTTTTCCTGTTAATGAAATTATTTTTTTTTTTGCTAATTGATGAACAATAATGTTTGGTAATCTAGCTACTCTATAACCTTTAGCTTCTTGTAAAACTTTAGATTTATAAGCACCTTCATTTTGTGCAACTTTATTAGCTTGTAGTATTTCTTTTATGTCTGCTTGTGCTTGATAATTTTCTATATGAATTTTATCTTCTGCTTCATCTACAATTAAATTTGTTTTAACTGATGATTGATCGCCAGGTTCATTTAAAGAAAACTTTTTAGCCATATTATTTTATAGCTTTCATAATCATTTGATCTATTGTTCCTTTAACAGATAAACCTTGATTACCTGAAAAACTTAACATTGGATCGTATTTTCTATCTCCACCTGAAGTTTGTTTAGATTGTTTTTTTTTATTACCTCTACTAATCATTGGATCAGCTTTGATTGAATTTTCAACAACCTTGTATAAACTTGAAGTATGTTTTTTATTTGTAAAAACACCCATTTTATTCTCCTGTTAAAATTGAAAAGGAGGGGATAATTCCCCTCCCTATCCTTAGACTACAAATAATTATGCAGTTAAGTTAAATATACCATAGTTAGCGTTTGGTGCTTTTGCTGTTAAAGTCCATTCTGCTAATAGTAATTTTTTATCACTATCACCAGTTTTTGCTAAGTCAGAAGTTTGGAAAGGTCTAAGGAAGTCTACACTCCACATATCCATTTGCAAAATATCTGCTCTGTTAGCATTTTGGAATCTATCAGGTACGAAAGCTACTTCGCCAAAATCAGATACATAAATATCAGTCGTTCCGATTGATACTTTGTCTGATGCATCTTTGTACTTAGTTGCTACACCATTGAAAGCTGATGCTAGTTGTTTATGACTTGCTGTCATAAGAACTGTATCAGGTTCTCCACCATTATTAAATGCTACTAAAAGACCTGCTTTTAATAAATCTTCGGTGTAAGTTCTATTTGTACCACCTGCGATTGCTGTAGCACCAGTTCCTAGAGGAACTGCTGAAGGTGATCCATTTTTAGAATAGTTGTTAGTTGGTGATGCAGGGCCATACCATGTACCTACTGATGCAGATTTTCTAGCTGTAGAAGCATTACCTGCTACTTTAGCTTGTTCAATACCAACCATAGCGTTTTCCATATCACGCTTGATTTCTTTACCCATTTTAGCAAGTTGGTAAGCAATTTGCGTTCCCATTCCTGCATTATCAACAGCATCATCAGTACCAGAAATTGTTACTGATTTTGATGAAATTTGAGTATAGTTAGTTAGTCTTGAAGTTGCGGCTCTTGCTTCACCTGCATAGTCATCACCTTCAACTTGTGCATTTACTGCAACTGCCGCTAATGAGTCAGTTTGCCATTCATGCAAAGTATTAGTCGCTGTACCTTTTGATGCGTTGCTCATAAAAGGAGTTTCAGTTGGTGAAATATTATAGATCACATCAGCTAAATCTTCTCTTATTGAATTAACGCCATCATAAGTATCAAAAGTATTTGTTGGCTGTGCCATATACTTATCTCCTATTAGTTAATTGTTAAGAATACATTTCTTTGAAAATGTTTACTGCGTCTTTGACTTTTCCACTTTTTCTCAGAATTGCTTTTTTAGAGTTAATACGCTTTGCAACATCACTTGTTTCTTCAACAACTTTAGGACTAGATGAACTTACAACTTTTGGAGTTCTAGTTACTTTCTTATTTTTTGCGTTAGCTGTTTTTAACCTATTATAACGATAGGCATTAGCTAACATAAGAACTGCTCTATGATCTACTAACATTGAAATTTCTTGGTCTGTATATCCAATATCTTTTGCGAAATTGGTAAGGTTCTTTACGAACTCAGGGCCTTTTTCTTTGTCGCTGTAAATAGGTAGTTTTTCAGCAAGAAGATTTCTTTCTTTTTCCAAATAAACATTATAATTTCTTTCATGCTCTCTTTGTTTTTCAGAGTTTAATCGTTGTTGCTCTTGTCTAGTAGCTTCCATCATTTCTTTCCTACGATCTATCTCGGCTTTTGCTCTGACATATTCAGCAGGATCTTCTTGATACAACCTATCTAAATCTACCTGGTTTTCAGTAGTCTTTAAGTGTTCAGATAATACTTGAAGTTGTTTTTCGTATTGATCTCTTTTGATTTTTGCCTCCTCGTTATTCCTTGTTAATGAATTTTTAAGTTCATCAACTGATTTTCTATTGCTAGAAAGTTCATTGGTTTTACGAGTATAATCTTGTTGACGAAAATACCCATCTTTAAGTTCATCTAGGCTGACTTCTAATTCTTGATCTCCGACCTTAATTTTATAAAGTTCCTGATTACTATTTAAAGTGTTATCTTCTTCAACTTGATCTATAAGTTCATCATCATCAAAGGGATCAGCGTTATTCGTTTCCGATTCACTTACTTCCTTTGCTGGTTCTTCACTTGCTGTTTCCTGATTCTTAGAGGCTTCTGTATTTAGTAAGTTTTTCAGGGCGTCAGCTACCTCTCCTTGTGTGTTTAGAGGCTTGGGCGTTGGTACAACAGTTTCCTGTGAAGGATTATCTGTTGCAGATTCCATTTCTGGTTGTTCTGCCATATTTATCTCCTATTATTTTTTTGTTGCTAATTTTCCTGTTTCTAAAACAGATTGCAACTGCATCACAACAACTTCTGTCATTCTTCTCATGAGGAAGATATGTTCTCGTTGTTCTGAATCTTTTATGTCAGAGTTTAGCCATTGTAATTCTAAATCCTGACGAATTTTTTGTATTGCTTCAACAAACATTGGATCTTCTAATATTCGTTTAGCTTTAATTGATCGTTCTTGTTCTTTTTCCATTAAATTCCAGAGCTTTCATCATTATAATTATCAGCAGGATTAATAACAGGATTAAATGAAAATATTGATTCATTTGATGGGCTTGGTGTAAAGTTTACTTCGTGAGGATTTATTGTACCACCAGATTTATTAGCATCATCTTTTATTTGGTCATAAGTCATTGTATTTGCATAAGGATTACCACCTTGATTAATTATATTTTGTGCATTTTTTTTAGCTTGTATTTGATAATTAATTTCATCTGGTGTAAATCCTAAATTTGACGAATCTGCATTATCAATAATACCCATAGCTTGTGTTAAACCTAATTGACCTTGTTTTGTGTCTAAGTTGTAACCTCTTTTTGCTAGTTCTTTTTTCATAAAATCGTTACGCAATTTTGAATTATTTAATCCTAACATTCCTAATCCAAAAGACAGCATATTAGGAAATGTACCTTTTAAATAAAAATTTTCTCCAAGTTTACTAGGAAGAAAACCAAGTTTGCTGTTTGCTAAATAACCATCTGTTAAATAATTTAACAATTCTTCATCAGATGCGTTTTCCATATCTTCAATAGACATATAAGGTCTTTCTTGTATATCTCCTCTATCTCTATTTTGTTCTTGTGCAGGTTCAGAAAAACCAACAAAACGACAAGATTTTAAAACTTCATCATACACATAGCCTTCTTCACAGCTTGGTACTCCTTCACTATCATTCACAGGAGATTTATAAGTGCTTACAGGGTACATATCTGTATCATTAGCGTAAAAACCTTCAGGGGAATAAGGATTACGAAAAACATTGTTTGCGTTCATGTCAGCAGGTTCAAAAGGTGTATCTGCTGTAATATTTTTATTTAAATATCCTTGAATTAAATTTGTTGCATCAGTTCCTTGAAAAAAAGGTGTAAAAGCCATTATTGTAACCTTTCATCATTTAAAGCTGAGTCAATAATTTTTGTATTAAGTTCTTGTCTTTTTATTTGTTTTGTATCTTCTTCTTTAATTATATCGGTAGCTAGTTTTTGTTGATCTAAATTCATTTTTTCAGTTTTATAAATTTCATCTGATTGTTGTTTTCTTGCTTTTAGTTGTAATTCAGCTTGATTTTTTTGCTGACGCATTTGTAAGTCTTGTTGTGCTAATTGAATAGCAGGATCAGGCTGACGAGGTTTAGGAGGTGGAGGTGGAGTATTAGCAGGGTTATTAAAAAATTGACTTGCGTCTTTGTAACCTGCGTTTTCCAAATACTTTTCTAATGTGTTGTATATTTTTTGTGGATCTACAATACCCATACCACCTGTGCCAATAAGTTTTTCTTGCACACCTAATACTCTTGTTAAAACTTCTAATCGTTGATCTTGTGAACCACTACCAAGTCCTACTTGTACTGTTGCATTGTATCTATCAACCCATTCTCTAGGGTTCATACTTACAAACTTACCTCTTAATTGAATTATGCGATTTTGGTCTTGATGTTTACATACCAAAGTAAGTAAACCTTGAAACATTCTTTTTACACCTTCAGAAAAATTCCTTGCAATTAATTCTATACGCTGTGTAGAAGCGTTCATCATAACATTTGTTGATGTCGCTGTTGTATGTGATTTATTTATTGCATCTGCATCTAAACCCATTTGTACTTTTGTTACACCTGATCGTTGTTCTTTAATAGAATCAATTTTATCTATCATAGCAAGACCTTCTTGCATAAAATTTGGTGTAGCCATAGGAGTAACTGCTCCAGGAGATTTAACTCTCACTATTCCACCTGCTCTTGATGTTAATAAATCATCTATGTTTGCTTGACCATCTACAACAACTGTACGAGAATTATTTTGCATATAAGCGTTGGTTAATATTTGGCGAAGTAATGTTGTTTTTACTTCTTGTATATCACCAATTAAATCATACATGGAAAGACCATAAAATTTATGTGGCATAGGTACTGGTGTTACCATAGCAAAAGGTATTTGCTCTATTTCTTCGTTTTCTAAAATATGATATGCGTTAGCACCACTTCCACCCACCACTACATGACGAAGTTCTGCAATCCCATCATTATCGTAATCACACTTCATATAACAATCTACAACTTGAACTACTGTTAAAGCAGGATCTATGTTTTGATATTCTTGCGACATATCGCTATCATCATAGTTTTTTCTTGTTTCTGCTTCATTATTGTAAATAAATTCATCAGCAGGAGGAAGTTCATTGATAATTTTCTTATCAAATCCCATGTTAATTAGTTCAGATCGTGTTTTAAAAACTCTCTGTCCAATAAAATTACAATCGTCTAAACTTGTTGCTGTGGAGGTTACTAAAATACTTTCTGGTGGTACATTTTCTATAACCACCCTACCATAATCTTTAACTCTTTTAACTTTAACATTGTAAGTAGCTTCATCTACATCAATATTGTCTAAATCAATTTCTGTATCAGATTCTTCTACCTCTACAATTTCTACTTCAGGATCAGCTATAAGTGATTGGTATTCTGGTTCAGTTAAATTTTCGTAAGATTCTTTTTTTTGCTCTTTAGATGTTTTCCAATAGTATTTAACAAAGCCATTTTTAGAAATAAGAGCATCTTTAAACAAAGTATGCAGTATAGAATACCCATTATTATCAACATTAAAAATATGATTGATATAATCACCAGATTGTTCAGCATATTGCACATCTTCAGGCCCATTAGGTGAAAAACGAACAATACTCTCCCCTTGTGTAAATATACGCATCATGCTTGGTAGTATTGCTTCTACTACTTCTAGCATATCTTGGGATCTCACTTGGCTTTGACCTTCTATCTCGTTACCAAGAGGCTCTCCTAAGTAATATCGTAAAGCATTTCTGCGTTGTTCAGTTAGACTACTCCCATAAAACCCTACTGAGTTTGTAATCTCTTGTGAGATTAATGCGAGTAATTTTGATTTTGATAATTTTGCCATTTGTTTAGATTATTCCTTCAATTCTTTTTTTTGCTAATTCATAATTGTTTTTATTAATTTCAATTCCAATAAATTTTAAATTTCTTTTTTTACAAGATACTCCTGTTGTGCCACTTCCCATAAAGTTATCTAAAACTGTATCTTCTGGTTTTGATGCAACAGCTAATATGCGTTCCACTAATGCTTCTGGCATTTGTGTTGGATGCACTCTTTCTTCTTTTTTTATATTATGTGGAACATACCACACACTTGATAATGGATCATGTATGCCACAATTTTCATTCAAATAAATATCATCGCCTTTAGATAAATGATAAATAATTTCATAATCTAAGTGAAATCTTGATTTAGTTGAATCAAAAGATCCTGCATATTTCCAAATAATATAGGATTTAAAATTTAAGTTTTGAAAACCATCTGTAAATTCTATCCAATGTGGAGTTAATAATCTTTTCTTTAATGTTTTACTTTTAATATTAAAAAATATTTGACCATTATCTTTTAAAATTCTTTTATATTCTTTAAAAACTTTATCTAAGAAGTCAGAATATAATTTTAAAAACAATACATCTTTTGATTTAGCTCCATATCCTGCTCCCATAACATCTTCATAAGGAGGAGAAGTTATTATTAAATCAACTGAATCAGATTTTATAAATTGTAATGCGTTAAGACAATCATCATTAATTAAATTAATCACACAATACCTGCGTTGTTATATTCTAATTTTGTTGTCCATTCGTTTAAGTTATTCATTTAAATTATCTATAATGACAACCATTAATGGTCTTAAATAACCACATTTAGGTTCTTCATTATCTTCTGAAAAAAATTTATGTCCTGTACCTGTGTGGTATCTTTTTAAAAATCTTATTGTTACATTTTTTTTGTTCCACAAATAATTGTGAAAATAAACTGCGTTAGTAGATGCAGGTAATAAAAAAACTGTTGTGCTTTTTGATTGAATTGCTTTTTTTATAAATTTTGGAATATCTCTATCAAATAAAGGGTGGCAATAAACAATTTCATTATTCCAATTTTGAGTTAACGCATCTATTTCTTTAGTCCAATATTTAGGCAACAAATGATTTTTGTCTGAAGCACAAGCATCAACTGTAAAATTAAATTCTTTAGATAAATCTTTCCAAATTGATTTAGGTGTTCTAAGCCATTTCATTTTTAACATTTTATTTTTTGCATTAATGTTAGGGCCAATATTCATTAAACTAATCCTAAATTTGGGTATTTAATTTCTGTGTTCCAGTTTTTTGTTTCTTGTAAACCTGTGCAGAGATACCTGAAAGCATCTGCACTATGCGAAGTCCAGTTATGATCTGGTCTATTTTTCGTTACACCTCTATCATCTACTGCCCATCTGTACTGTCTAAGAGCATCTAGGCCTTCTTTTGTCTTATCAAAGTCAAAATAACATCTACCAAGTGTCATACGAACAGCATTTATGCCATCTTCTACACTCATCTTTGGCACGATACTTGTAACCAGGCCTAAAGATTGTGCTATTTCTACTCTTGATTTACCTGTTCCTATTTCACGAACATTAGCATCATGAGGTAAGTAGTGTGTATTATATACATAGCCTCTATCATCTAATATATTCGCATAATATTCTAATGACTCACCACTATCTTCAAAGTAATCTATTAAATGTATGGCTGTTCCTTTTTGTTGAACAAACCAAATAGCAGTTTTATCTTTCATACCAAGATCCCAAAAGGTATCCACCTTGATTGTAGGATCATAAGGTACTTTTGTTATTCTATTCTCATCATCAGCTTTATTTAAACCTAATGCGTAGATACTGCCGATAGCATTACTTTCAAAAGAACATTCATACTCTGCCTCATATATTTCAGGAGGCATCATTTTTTTTGCCTCAATTAATTCTTCTTCCTTTACAACTTTGGTTTCACTAGCTTTAAATAATCTTGTAAACCACTTCTCATCATGTACGCCATGTTGGTATAAATCAAAGAACGCATTGTGTCCTTGTGGAGTACCAATCGCTATCATAAAACCTTCTCTATCGGATAAAGCAGGTCGGATTACTTCAGTCCACATCTTCGGTGGCATTTGGGCCACCTCATCAAGAACAACCCCATCTATATATAAACCCTTTAGGGTTTGAGGTCGTTCACAGCCTAGTAGCTGTATTCTACCCCCATTAGGAAGTTCTGCTCTAAGTTCTGTTTCATGAAAATCCATGTTTGGTAGTACGCTTGTGTAGTATTTAAGATAATCCCACGCTATCCTTTTTGCCATACTATAAGTAGGAGCAATATAATAATAGCGTGGTCTTGGGAGGGTACATTGAAGGCATTTCTTAATGAGTTCATTTATGGTTAGAACTGTTTTCCCAAATCGCCTATGGCAGACCAGGACATTAAAGCGTTGTAAGTTTTCGTGTACTTCTTGTTGTAGTTTTCTAGGCTTGTAAGGGATTACTATTTTGTTCATTAAACATCTTTCTTCTCCCCTTTAATAAAATCTTTCATTCTTGCCACATCAGTATTCTTAACAAGGTTATTCCCCACCTTATTAGGATAGACAGTTCTCTCGTTTAAATTCTTAACCAAATCAGAGAAGTCTAATAATTTTACTTTTACTTTTTTCTTTTTCATAAAACCTTTAAGAAGTAGTCCCCCAGTTGTAATGGGTAGTATAATTATATTTATAAAACCAAAGGGGGTTATTAAAAAAATTATTATTAAAATTTAAGATAAAATAATAAAATATAATAAAACATTGACTATAATACCAGATATTCTCTCATTATCTTAATAAGTGTTGATAATATGTTTAATTATTTGTTTATTTAGATCTAAAATAATAAAAAAAGAATTGTTTTAAAGGAATGTTAAAAGAAATTTTCTTCTTTTTATAATTCATTCAATCCAATATCAATGCCAGTATCTTAGTACCTGGTAAATATCTCTAATAAAGTCAAGTATAGCAACGAATACAGCTTTCACTAGCTTATAACTAGCTATTAATAAATCAATTAACTTATTCTTTATTATTGTTATCATGTTATCCTTGTATTAGTGCTTATGAGTATATTTGAGTAATATTTCTTAATTGTTTGGTTAAATTACAGGTTTATTTGGCCAGGATTGGTTAAAGCATAAAAAAAGGCCTGTTAAGGCCCTTTTCTTTTAATTATGTGTATTTATTTAATTAATTCTTTTAATTCCTTGAACATGATCACCAATAGCATTTAATCTATCTTGATAATTTTTTATATCAATTAAGGCCTGATCATATTCAACCCTATTATAATCAGGAAATTGAACAGTTAAATTTTCAGATACTTTTTGTAGTATTTCTTCCATTTGGTTCTGTGATAATCTTCTAATATTTTTTGTCATTTTACTCACTTTCATTATTAATTATGATTTGAGAATATACATATATATATAGTAGTCAATCCCTAAAATACCTTTTTTTCTATTATTATGCTTTTTTTTCTTGTTTTATCATTTTATCTCGTTTATAACAAATCTTGAAAGCGAGGTTTTATGAAAACAATTAAACAATTCATAAATGAGAATAAAATAAAAATGTCATGTGATTGGGCTGATAATAACCCAAGTATGACAGATTTTAAAGGCAATCATTTTAAACTAAAATTAAAAAAAGATAAAAAAACAATGTCTTTGTATTTTAGTCAAGGTTATGGACACACAGGCGAACCAAAAATTAATTCTGTACTTGAATGTTTACAATCTGATACTTTTTGTTCACAAGATAGTTTTGAAGATTTTTGTGCAAATTGTGGTTATGACGAGGACAGCCGAAAAGCTGAAAAGATTTATAAAACTATTATCAAACAAAATGCAAAAATTAAAAATTTATTAGGTAATTCTTACAATGAATTTTTAGATTGCGAGGCATAATGAATAAATATTTTTTTATATCTATCATGTTGTTTAATATTGTTTGTTTGTTTGTGCCTTATTTGGTTAGCTTATGAACATTAGTTTTAAATCTATTAAGCGAGTAGATCTTATTAAATCTAATAAGGTCTATTCGTATTTTATCTTTATTCTTTTAGATGGTTCTAAAAGGATTGTTACCCCTCAACAGTTTGAGGATATGAAAGCGAGTAAATAAATGTCTTATTCTTATAGAGATATAATTGAAGATGGTATTGTAGTTTGTGTTAGCTGTGGAAGTGCTAATGTAAACGAAAACCATCAAGAAAAAAATTCTTTACCCTCTGATTGGTGTTTTGTTTGTAACTATGATGAAGGTACTGATGTTTGTATGCCTGATGATAAATATTTTTATAATCAAGCAAAAAAAACTTTAAATAAAATGAAAACGAGTAAATAATGTTAAATTATAATAATATAGTAATTAAATCAGTTAAAACAGAAACTGATTATTGGGATCATAAAAAGAATAAAAGTATTGATTATAAAAAACCTAAAATTACAACAAAGATTTTATATGAAGAAGAAAATTGTTATGATTTAGGCGATTTATATGAAATTATAAAATTTTATACTGATAAACAAGGTCAATATGGTTACAAAATTAAAGTTAGTTTTGATACCAATATTGAATATTAAGCGAGGTAAATAATGTTAAATTATAATAATGAGGTTGTGTAATGACAGCTAGAGAATTAAAAGAACTATTAAATGAAATTGAAGAAAAACATTTAGATAGAGAAATAATTACATTTAATACAGGTAATACAAATAGACACTCTATTGAGTCAGTTTGTGAAGAACCAGATTTTGATGATTATGAAGAACTATTTATTTATGTTTCTTAATTTATATTAATTTAGTTTTAAATAAATATTAGTAGGTCTTTATAGGCCTACTTTAAACATAAAAAAACAAGGTAAACAATGAGTGAATTAAAAATTGAGAGTAATATACCCTTACAAAGACCTAATAATACAAGTCATAAAAAAAAATAT
>VMHT01045056.1_pt1 | contig 19799 bp, 20 predicted proteins | sample 4693611 | NCBI WGS metagenome assembly VMHT01 (sample SAMN12280063, study PRJNA550983) | marine metagenome | isolation source: seawater sampled from same location over 5 years 0.02-0.2 micron viral filtrate | place: USA: collected off the coast of southern California halfway between the port... ...
GTGATGATAAATTATATAATTGGTTAATATGGAGTAAAGATGGTTATAAATTTGTCCTTAACAAATTTAAAACACAAAAGAGATATGGTATGATTGTAGGTGATGTTAAAAATAAAAAGACTAATGATATGTTAGATAAGTTCATAGATGATAATGTAAATGCCGGTGAATATCTATTTAAAAAAGATAGTGGAGAACCTTACACTAGAAATAATATCTCTGTATTACTTACAACAACTACAAAGAAGCATCTAGGCAAACCTATCTCTACAACTCTACTAGCAAAACTTTTTAATGACACACCAGAGGATTATAAGGATTGGACTATGAAAGATGTCCTACGTAATAAAGAACTATCTATGCTACGAGGACATCAACCCTCTACTCGTATTACTTATTATAAGAAGGCGTGTTAAATACATCTTTTATATTACAACTCCTACATAGAATACCTCTTACATTATCATAATCATTTATGCTATGGTCGTGGTCTATACATTTAACGCTCTTTTCACATATATTTAATTCACATTTACAGTAATCACAATACTTACAATCTGTATATATTTCATATAACAAATCATAATCAAAGAATAATATACCCTGATTTATCCAACCTCTTACCCTATATTTATCTTTATTTTTCTCATAATGTTTTAGATTAGAGATATCACGCTTATCCTTATTTTGTTTCGCCCAATTACGTCTGTATTTTAACAACTTCTCTTTATTCTTTAAGTAATACTCTTTTTTTTGTTGTTTTGCTTTTTCAGGGTCTTTATACGGCATATAATCTATATAAATAGGTTAGTTTTATTTTAAGTATCTTCTAATGATTTATCTACTTCATCAAAGATAATTTCAGGTGGTTCATCATTTAGTCTGTTATTGACTATTATTAATAATATCTCAAACATAGATAATAGGTCAGGGTGTTTAATTAAAAGATGTCTTATTTCCCTTACTTGTGTAATTTGTCTTATATCGTGTTGTTTATCCATTTACTTCTTATTAGATTTCTTTTTAGATGCTCTTACCTTATCAGCAAGATCCTTATCTGCTTTACCCCATGTGCCTGGTTGTTTCATAACAAAACTGAATACTCTTCCATAAGACCACTGCTCCTTACTCATCTTTTTACCAGCACCACCCTTGACCCCTTTCACATTCCTTACAGATGCCCTATTATTCTTATGAGCGCCTGTCCCTCTATTATAGACTTCTTGTAATATACTCTTTGATATACCTGTTTTTTTTGCTATATCACTTAAACTATGTGATGTCCCCTTTGCGAATCCATACTTTTTATTATACTTTTCCTTATTAGTCATAACCATTTATTATGATTACTTATTTAAATTTAGATGAAACATATTTGCTTCCTCTATCTTTTTTTTGTTGGTTCATACGTATCCAAGCGAGTTTAGTTCCAGATGGTTCTTTTGTGACAACTACTTCTGGTTCAGGTTCAGGTTCAGGTTCAGGTTCCATTTATACTTTATACAACAAATAAAATGATATCTTTTTTTTTACTGTAACCAAATTATATCTCTCGGCAAACCCATTTTATAACAAAAGTAGAAGCAGTCAAAATTACATTTATTCTCTTGTGGTAATATATTCCCATCATCATCAGTTTTGATAAATTGTATTCTTTTTCTAGGGATAATGATTTGTAAGGGAGTATCAGTATCACTAAATAATTTACGGATATATTGTGTTGTAATCATACTACAAGGACATATCATCATAAAGGGTTTATCTAACTCTTTTAACCTTGTAAAGACTTCTTTTTTTAGACTGAATGGTGGATTACTAACAATAATATCACCATAATTACTTGTAAAGAAATCTTCTTCTTTACAAATAACATTAAAACCTAGTTCTTTTAAATATATAGATGAGTTTCCATTACCGGCAAATGATTCCCATATTACTTTGTCTTTAGGAATATACTGTTGTATATTCTCCCACGCATATTTAGGGGTCATATAATTATCGTGTTTTGTAAATGTCTTTGTATGAAAGGACGCCATTATATCTTATTTTATATTTTAAAATTTCTCTATTACCGTAATCAAATTATTTTAATTATGACTTACTTTTTACCTCGCATAGCACGTAGTTTCGCCATCTTCTCTTTCATCTCTTTACTACCTTTTGCAGGTTGCTTACCTCCTGCTTTCTTACCTCCTGCTTTCTTCTTCATTCCACTCTTTCCTCCGTAATGACCTGGCATATTTTATACTTTATACTACAAAAAAAAAGATATCTTTTTTTTTACTTTTTACTTTTTTTTGCTTGTTGTTGCTGTGCTTGTAATATCTGCTCTGCTACTCCTAACTGACCTGTATTTTGTTTCTCAATCTGATATATAATTGATGTATCATCATCTAACTCTGCTAATGACCCATTAGGATTTAATATTTGTGTTCTTATAGATGATATAGTCTTTTGTTGTGTGATAGTAAATTGTGTTTGACCTGAACCAAAAAAGAAGTCTGTTGATGCCCCATTTTTATCAATAACTCCAATTATAGGGAGAGATACACCTGAATCGGTAGAACCTATATACTTTGTATCATTAATGATATCACTTTTTATGAGTAAGTAAGGTTTCTTTGTTTTAATAGGTAATTTACTAGCGTTTATCTGTGATGACTTTTGTTCTATGGTTGCCCCTGGAAAGTCTATATTGTGAAATGACTCTTGTGCTTTGCCTGTGCTACTATAATCAATACTATTCATAGGTAAGGGTAATTGTTGTGTTCTTAACTCTGCTCCAAATGTATTAGTGATTAATTGCTGTAAGTCAGCAGGTTCTACATTCGCATTAGTCGTAGGTTTGCCTATATTATCCGTTGTGATTGTATTATTAATTCTAGTTTGTCTTGATAATGCTTGATTAGATGAGTAAAACTGATTTCTAGTAAATCCTAACATACCCCATAGAGAGTTGTTCCAATCTTCATCACTTAAAAACTCATACCCGAAGTCTTCTATGAATATACCACAATCAGCGTCCATAATAGAGTAAGGAGTTATATTGTTATTAAAGTATGATGTATAGGTTGTGAGTTGTTTATTTTGGTCTGGGACAACACTCTTATTTAATCTACTGTAAGGATACATATCAGGACAATATTCACGAAGTAGTAATCGTTTATTTACAAAATATACCTCTGAATTAGTATCTGCTACAATAGGGTTGTCGTCACTTTGTCCTGCGTTATTAATATTACCTACTCTTTCGGGTGTATGGAGTTTCTGAAATGAAAACTTACTTTCACTCTCATCAAAGACTATTGCTGGATTTTCTGCTCCTACATACCGATACTTGATAAACTGATGTATAGGTCTTGTTGTATGCGTCCAAACATCACCACCAATTACATCTTGTGTAATGTTACCTGAAACATCATTCGTAGAGACAGCAAAAGGATAAGTAGTAGAGGCAATTTTATTAGTGTCACCTATTGCTACTGGCATATGTGTTAATTGTCCTCCCGTAGGATATAAATCTTTAATTTGTCCTGATAAATAACCGGCATATAATGATATACACGATGTCCCATAAGCACAAAAGTGACAGTCAAACCCTATTGTTCTGTTTTTGTTTTTAGATATATGTGAGGCGATATCTGTTCCATCAGTTGTCCTATCAAAGTAGTATTCAGGGATACCACCTAACTTTTCAGTTGTAATTGTTATGAAGTCCTCTATGTTTCCTGTATGAGGATTAGTTCCTTGACGCTTCACAAATAAACCATAATATAAATCTTTATCTGTATTACCTCCTCCTGCTATATCTTTTCTACTTTCATCATAATAAAAGAATAGAGCATCACTTCCCCATGTTAATTGACCGCTTTTAGGATTTGTATCAGGTAACCCTATTCCAATAGCATCACTTTGTCCTTCATCATATACGGTGATATCATCATAGGAGTAAAAATCTGTTCCTAATTTATTCTTCCAGTGATCTACTCCTGTCCAGAACGAATCCCTAGCGTTTATATGTAAAAATCTAGCATTCTTGTTTGTTATACCTGTCTCATAGGTTGCTTCATTAACTGTTGGTGAGTCCTCTAATAATATACCCTCAAAGAGTTCAGGATATTTACCTTGTATGATAAAGAAGTCTCTTAACTTATTTAGATTTTCAGTAGTCCAATTCCACGATGTAACTATTTCACCTTCATTATCAGCATATTCTATTTCATTTACAATATAAGGATTAATCATTTGTTTAAAACTCCAACCTGACTCTTTACCTACAACTCCTGATATTCTATTCGCTTCTGTATCTTGATATATATCTCCACCATGTAAGGTTCCTGCTGTATCTGTATCAGTTGTAGGGGGTTTTTGCTCTGTCCAATCAAAAGGAGTGAGATTGTTATAATCCCCTAATGATAATGTATTTCCATTATTATATCCTATATATCTGTATCCCATCTCTTTCATAATTTTTCTCCCTGCCTCAAAGAGTTCAGGTCGTTTAATTCCTATTGACTTAAAACCACTTAAATAATTAATAGCAGTTTGTTCGTCTCCTCTATGATAACTATCATCATCAGGATCTAATGAGTTCCCTTCTATGAAATCTACGTATGCTTTCTTCTCAACAGATACTGATGTTGCTGTATGAAACTTTTTATAGGTTTCACCTTCTGTTGTTGTTGAGACTATAACTTGTTTCGCAATAAACATACTAGAATTATCAGCAAACTTATCTAATGGTTCTACGTCTTGATGTGAGGGTGTAGGATCAACAGCAGTTGGATAGTCATCAGTAGCAACACTTCCTACAATATATTTGGGTTCTTGTGTTAAATTTAATTGGTCTGTAAATTCACTTGCTAAATCACCTGGTGAATAGTTACCTGGTTCTACTCCTATCTTTTTTGTTTCTTCATACTTAACATATTCACTCATTGCAGGGTCTCTTCTTTCTAACCATATTTGAGCGTCATCAACAGAGGCATAATCATCACGACTAGGTGTATTATTTCTAGTTTCATCACCTGTATCTTCATTATAAAGAGTTGCTCTTACATTAGGGACAAACCATTTACGAGGTAATCTCTGTGTATGATAAGATATATCCTTTTGATATAAAGTATATCGTGAGTTATCATTTTTCTTTTTCCAAAAGACACTTGTATAATTTGCTCCGTGTCCTGTTCCTGTATTACTAAAACCTATCCCTGTCGCTCCGCCCGCCTGACTAGTAAAACCTGGTCTTTGTGCTTCTTGATAAAAATAGGTATCCGCAAGACATCTTCTAAAATTGTTAGAGTAAGCATACTTAAATACATTTGTTTTATCTGCTGTCCTTATATTAAATCCTGCTTGTGCGTTCGCCCCTGTGTTCTGACCGTGAGCGAAGCAATCAAAAGGAGGTCTTACAATATCCCCTGCTCCTATCCAACTCTCGGCGTAATGATTATCTGCTGCTAATACATTAAAGGAGGGGTGAAACAATCCTGTCCAACGATGTTGAGTTATGGGTCCCCTAGTTGTGTCATCGTAAAATTGTTGTTTGAGAGCATCAAATCGTCTAGGTAGATGAAAGTATCCTTCACCATTTGTTGTCTTATAATAAGATATATTAAAATATGCTTCATTATCAGATACATCATAAGTAGATGTTTCTCTCTCTACTACTTCACAACCATATACTTCTGCTACTTGTCCGTAGTTTTCAGCAGGTATATTAAGACCAAAGTAATCTTGAGGATTGATTTGTTTCTGATATTGTTTTTCAGTAGATGCGGTTAAATCAATAGTTCTCCCTGTTTTTCTACCTGTGAGTTCTATTGTATCTGCTCCACACCCTCTTCTACTAATGTATCCACTATGAATAGATACTTTATCACCTTGATTTAAGGTAATACCGACTCCTGTTTTATTTGTGTAGTCACTTTTATTAGACGACTTGTTACCACCCTTAAACTCTTCACTTTGTTGCCTACTTGCGTCTATGAGTATTGTGTCTGCGTATGACATATACTATGAAAAACATTATAAATTTAAAAGATTAACTTATCACCTGATTGTTTCACTTATGCTAGGAATGACTGAACGAAACCTCCTTTGAGAGTAGTGAATTTAATAGTCTCTAAATAGGCACGTAGGACATAGTTATTAGTCTTGGTTGGTAGAGCATTTAGAGTGAAGTAGAGTTCTACACCACGACTATTAACACGCTCACCCTTATTAAGTCGCATAGCACACCAGAAAGCACTCCCACCTAGGAAAGACTGATAATCATATCCTTCTAATCTTTTTGTAGTAAGAGATACACCTTCACGTGAGAACTCTTCACGAGTAGAGTAAGGAGTTAGACCTTCTGCCTGAACTAAATTATGGAAATGACGAGCATTATTATCTACATCAATAGGGAATAAGAACTGATTATTGTATTTAACATTATAGGTCGCTGTATCATTTTGATACAATCTAGTGACACCACTTGGAGTGATTGGAGGACTAGTCTCAATACCAGTAGAGCGTTTAGGAGCAGTCGCTACATATTTCATTAGAGGAGATGTATTTGCCGTAGCATCTTCATCACTGAAACCCCAAAAGACCTTGGTAATGATACGTCCCGCTCCACCTAGATTTCTAATCTGTTGAGAGGTGTTTGCTTCATCAAACGATAATTTAGATAGTCTGTAATCTACATACGAGAACTGTAAGTTCTGATTTGCTTGGGCGTAAGCAATCATCATCTCTTGTGGGTAGTATTGATAATCTGCGAACATTTTAGTCTGTGTAGAGTCTAATTCTATCTTATCAGCACCTGCGAGAGTAACACCTTTACCTGCCCACGCACGAAGTCCTGTGAATGCTTCGGGGTGAAGTTGTAATTCTAGTTGTATCTGCTCCTTCATCATATATAGAGGAAGTTGATTAGTCTTGAGGAAGGGGAACAAATCAGATAGAGCGATCTGCCATGTAGGGCGAGTCGTCCATGTAGCATCATCAACATAGAGACCCATCATAGGAGGCATATCTTGTTCGTCGTCTGATGTGTAAGCACCTGGTTTCGCAAAGAAGTTTCTACCAGTATCCCAAGCAAGACCTCGGGATTGGTCGCTAGAAGTCCCTCCACCCTTATCATCATCACCAAGAGCAGTAGGTGGTTCAGCACTAGAAAAAGCATCACCTTCTAAATTAAGAACAACTTTCTTTGATCCTAACTGACCTGTTAGATAAGGAAGACGCTCACGTAATGCTTCACTACTCATAAACTGTGATTTATATGCCTGAAAGTGAGAAAAGTCATCTACTTCACTTAATGTTTGATTACCTACACGAAGAGTTGCTCGCTGGATTACAGAAGCAATACCAATATTAGGAGGTAAATACACTGCTTTTGTAGGGTCTTTAAATCCTAACTGTATCTTTGAGTGAGAGTGTAAGATACCTTTGTTTTGTAATACGAAACGTATGTAAGTCGCATTATGAACTACACTATCTAATACATCAGTATCTACTGACATCTGGACATTTGTAGGAATACTACCTATTTTAAGGAGGTCAGGTATCTGACTTGGAGATACAGATGGAGCAGTTTTAACTACATCACTTACTTGGTCGGGCATAGCAGACATATCCATTTTATAATGAGTATTAATAAAAAAATATAACAAAAAATTATTAGTTTTAGTGAGATATATTTAGTCTAATAACAAACTATAAATTAAATTAGGAGGAACTCTATGTCTTAAATCTAATCTTTGTTTTTTATTTTTATAAGAACCACTTAACCAACAAACATCAGTTATATGACTACCATTCTCTAATACTTGACCGCATTCTTTCTTACATAATAACGGTTTAAAATTCTTTCTGTTAGTCCATATACGAGTTCTTTTTTTGTATCCATAATCAGCATATCTACAATAATCAACGATATAATAATTTAATCCTCTCATACAAGGTCTGTCTTTTAATCTTGATGTATTAGGATTCTCTATAAACCATACTTCGGGTTTAAAATAATTAATAATCTCTAATGTTTTTATGACTAACTTATCTGCTTCTTGTATTTCTTTGTTTAATATTTCGTGTGTTAAGACTTCACCATTTAATCTCTTTGGTTTTCTACCTATCCACGAGTAGTTTAAATGACTATATCTATCACACGGAGGACTCGCCCATATAATATCAAAATGGTCTTTTGGATATACTTTATAATCCCATAATAAGATATCTTTATTAATAGTTGCTCTACCATCAATATCTAATGAAACTACATCATAACCTAGGGAATCACAACATTTACCGAAACTATGTGTCCCACTAAATAATTCTAAACAGTTCATTTATAAAAGGTAATAAAAAGATATCTTTTTTTAGACTAATCAATACTTACCCTAGGGGTTGATTGATAAATCAATACTTACATCAAGACTTGTAATCCAGCACCAGAGTATGCGATAGTCTGTTTAGACTTTGCGAATAGATATACAGCGTGAGGAGTATCACTTGTAAGTCCCGTAGTCATCTGGACGCCGAATGCTTGTGTAGAGAAATCAACACCGGCATCACTAATCGTATCATAGGCAATACCTACACCGAAGTTATTACCACCATCAAGAGTAAGGACATCACTAAATGCTGACTTCTTACCAGAGGTTCTATTGTTTCTCTCAAATGTATTTACAGATGAGGTTTGTAGGCGGTCATTATCAGGGAAAGCACTTACACTATTAATAAAATGACGAACAACTTGACTATCTACTTCTTTGTATTCTAATCCATCAATACCTAGATAATCAATATCATAGTCTAATGGGAACTTACTACCACCACGTAAGAAAGTTAGTTTTTCTATGGGAGCATCAGTATTATTAGATGAGTTAAATAGAGGAACAGTTGCTAAACCATTATGAGAGTAGGAGTTGATACGAGATGATGGAATAAAGTTCATAAATGCTCCCATTACACGTTTGAGACCTAGATTAAAGTTAATAATCGCATTCGTGCTATTTACAGAGGTGAAGTAAGTAGAGATGGAGTTATACTCAAAAGTGCCTCCCGATGGAGGATATGATTGGAGTTGTTGAGGAGTTGGGTCAATTGTTTCTGCTACTAGTTTTACATCACTTAACTCATAGAAACTATCAGTAAGACCTGTTGTATCACCATCAGGGTTAGTTGCTTCTGCTGGTCCCTGTTGGACTCCCGAGTAGAGGAAGTTAGTATCAGGAGCAAGATGAATTTCTATTAATAGACCTTTGAGACCCCATGTAGAAGAGAGAGGAATGTCTGCTGTGCCTGAAAATAAACCACTTGATAGAGGAATACAGAAAGAGTTAGGTGATACAGTCTGTGCTGGATTATCAATAACCGATTGCTTGTAAAGTAAGTGATTCGGCATAATAAGTGATGATTGAGTTAGATGAGATGTAGCATCACATTTTGAGGTGATCTGCGGTAAGTAGGACGCCATCATACGATTATAGTATTTAATATGCTCTATAACCTGATGTGTCTGTTGAGATTTAATAACTAGTTGGTCTATTGCTCCATACACACCTAATTTACCTGATGCTTGGAGTTCATCATTTGCTCTTGGGATATCACTAGCAGCATTATCTTCATTTAACTTACAACGAAATTTACCACATAGGCGAACAGAACGACTAATCAAAAGTCTATCTTGTTCTCCTATAATAAACGATATGACTGGATTACCATTCTTAAATGATATCTTACCATCAGAGAGGACATTACTGGGGGTGATCTCTATGTTATGATTGCTACTCATTTTATAAATAAACACAATATAAAAAAATTGTTAAAAAAGGTTAATAAAAGATATCTTTTTTTAGACTTCTAGGGATATGTTGTTGCCCTTAACGACCATACGTCTCAAATGAGCAACATAGTTACACCATAACTTATTACGAGTAGGTGCTTTGGTTAGGCGAGGGTCAGCATTACTTTCACCTTCATAGGCGAGTTGCAGGTTAAAATCTTTACCACGAGTATCATATACACCATCTTGGAGAGATAATGCTCTACCGATAAACCAGTTTTCGTGTAGATGTCTGAAAGAAAGAGGTCTTATACCCGCCATAGCGAGTGCTTTCTCACTCTCAATCGCCCACTGCTGGGATAGAGTGCGACCCGAAGCAACTCCTTCACAATCAACCTTACGAGAAGGATTGAGTTTGCCGTCATAAAACAACTGATAATTAGTGAGATTATCACCAATACCAACTAATCCAGTTCTTTGTGAGAAGTGTGGGACATATCTAATTTCAGCAACATCTGTATCTCCACTTGCCTTATCAGTCCCATCTAGATATATCTTATCACAGTTGTAATTGTATCCATACGTTAATGATACAGCATCAGTAAAATCAGGATAATTAGTGCCTGTATGTGCTACCGATGTAGAGTCAGGTTGAGATGGTGTCCCCTTAACTAATGCCCTATCAGAGAGTGATGTAGCATCAGTAGGGACTGATAGGATTGCTTTCGCCCTACTTTCTACAAGAGGTAGTCGCATATTAACTTGTCTATCATTTGCTAATGCTGAATACTTGTAATTTCTGTAGGATAAGAAGTCATAATTTAATGCTCCACCTTGTTTCATCATACCCATTAGTTTTTGAGTGTATCCTTGGGGCATCTCTACCTGTTGGACGATCAATTCTACATCACTTAATTCATAATCAAGAGTTCTTACTTGTGCGTCAGTAGATTTATCTAGGGAGCGAGATACCATAACCCAGCAAGATTTCGCTTCTGTTGCCCCTCCTACGATACGATTATTGTAGGTTGCTGCTGTTCTTGTTACAGCAGTTTCTAATGTAATTTTAGTAATACCGAACTCACCACCTTCATCGGTGCCTGCTGCTCCATTATTATAAGGGAAATGTTTAATAGAATTTATAATCATATCACCATCTACACCTAATATGACAGCATTACCGTTAGTAGTCCCTGCTTCACCCCTAGATTGGTCGTTAGTCATATCTACGAGGTCAAATGCTTCACCCACAGCGAAGGGGAAAGTTTCACTAGAACCTTGTTGATTATCACGTTTTACATAGATCGTATCTACTGCTCCACCGGGTGCGTCCCATGGAGTAGTGAAATCATCATCACCACTTAAACTATGGAAGATAACCTTTTCATTTAACTGTTGATTATCCGATACTTGTGACAACGGAACAATACAACGAGGGGCATCTTCTAGTAAAATCTCTACACGAAGACCATCAGTAAGCATTACAGGGAATACTTTATCATTTTGGAAAATACCTGTATGTATCGGGAGTAAGCACTTGACTTTCTTTGATTCGTGTGCCGTAGAAAGAGTATCACCGGCATTAGCATCATCAGGGAAACAGTTAAAATAAGCGTTTTCAGTAAGATTATTAGTTTCACTTTCATTACCACTTAATGTCCCACGAGACTTGGGGTTGTGTTGATTACCTCCTTCGGTTAATTGACGCTTATTACGAAGACTATCATTTTGTTCGTATGAATATCTTAATGCTGTAAGAGTATTGTAATTTTGTATTTCTTCTAGTAAGACACCACCTGCTCCACCCGAAAATACACGGATATCACGAATGACACAAGATCCACCCATCTTATCAAGCATAAACTTACCTTGGTGACCTAGACGATCATCTTTAATTTTTACATCAAAGCGTAGGTATGTTTCTTTAGGTTGGATAAAATTAACGTTAGGCGGTATATGAAAATGAACTGTTTGTTTGGATAGATAATCTAATCCATTCTCTGCTGGGACACTAACTTTGGTCTGTTTTACAGGGATCTTATCATCTGATGTCCAGAAACTCATATTTTATAATATGAGTAATTAAAAAAAATAAAATAAAAAAACTTACATATTATCCCCTAGTTATTATTTGAGTTTAAATCTACGTTTATATGCTGCTATATTTTCCTTTCTACTAGTAGATGTGCCCCATAGTATATAATATGACAAGTAACCCGCCCGAGTATAATCACCAGTCTGTAAGTCCTTTTTATGGCGGTCTCTATATCGTTTGCGTTGCTCTTTATTCTTTGTTAATGTATAGTCGGGTGCGCCTGCTTGACCGAAGTAAGTGGTCTTTTTTCTACCATTATCTTTTGTAAATATCGCCATTAACTTTTTATTTGGTTTCGTTGATTTTTTAACAACCATAGACACCATTTTATGATATCTTTATATTTTAAAATGATCCTGAAATTGAGTGTAAAGTATCTGTTGCTTGTGATGCTACTTGACCGATACTTGTTGCTGCTGCTCCGATAGTGAAAGGAGATGGTTTTTTAACGAGTTGTTGTGCTGCTACTGATGTTTTCTTATGAGCATCTTCTAAATGACCTACTAAATCACTTATAGCACTACCTACACCTAATATACCTCCTACAATTGCTAACGGAGGAACTGCTAGTCCTATTGTATCTAATGCTCCTGACGCCATGGATAGAGCATTACCTGTCTTTTCTGCGTTATTATCACCTGCTAAATGAAAGTGACCTCCCGCCATATCTTCGGCAAAACTTTCACCGGCACTCACCGCACCGAAGACTGCTCCTGCTTTTGCTCCTAGTTCAGCACCTGTTTCTGCTAGACCTCCTACTTTTGACCCCATTTTTTGTAGCATAGATACAGGTTTTATATCTTCGGTTGCTTCTCCCGCTGCTCCTTCTACTGCGGTTGCTTCACCTGATGATGCTGCTCCTTCACTACTTGGTTGTCCTTCATCAGTAGTTTCTTGAGGTGGAGGATCTGATGGAGGTTGTGGTGGTTTTCGCCCTGCAAACCCTGGTCGTGGGGGAGCAGGTAAGTCATCAGGTATGAGATTACTTTCATCTGGTATTTGGTTTAAGTCATATTCAGGAGCAACTTCTCCTGTTGTCGCATCAAATGAAGAAGGTCTGGCGACACCTTGTTCTCGTAATGCTATTTCACTCTTAATATTCTTTAATACTTCTCCTTGATGAAGTGTATCTGCTTGTTTTGCTTGACCTAGAAGAGTATCAAAATTACCTTGTTCTTCGGCAGTTAGAGGAGGACGGTCACCCCTTGCTATTTGTCGTTTAATTACACCTTGTCTAGCATTCTCGGCATTAAAATTTGGAGTTAATTTTTTAACTGCTCCTTCGGGATCATCTATCTCATCACCAGTTAAATTAAATCTAGGAACCCATTTCGCTGCTGCTTCGGGGTCAAACTCTGCTGGTTGTCCCATACCTAATACACGGTTCGCACCTGATAATGCTCCTGTTTTTAATTGTGTTAATGTTTCACTTACACTTGATGATACATCATCTAATGAAGGCAACGCCTCTGACGCACTTTCTGCTAGACTACTTACTCCTTCTCCTACACTAGTAGCAGTTCTCTGTGCTAATCTACCTAATTGTCTCCCACGATTTATACCTGCTCTTATACCAAAATCAGTCTCTTCACCTGTTCTACCTAATCCTTTCATATAGTCTAATCTATCATTCTTATAAACATCTCTTAATACACCCCTAGCATCACTTACTCTTTTACCTACTTGGATTATTTGTGTAGCATCAAAACCTAATTGTTTAGGGTCTTCTTCTTCTTGTCTTTCTTTTACTCCTTCTTGTAATTGTGATTGATAAAAATCTTTTTCATCATCTAAATGAGATAGTAATGCTTGGGAGCGACCCCTCATCTCTGATAGCATATTGTTCTCTTGCTGAACGCCTGCCCCGAACTCTGACATTTTATACAAATATTAAATATAAAAAAAGATATCATTTTTTAGGTTCTTCTATGTCAGGTTTGGGTGACATATTAAAATTACCTTGGGCGATAACATCTCCGTATCCTTGACCGCCTACTGCTATCTTCTCTGTAAAGTTCTTATAAGCAACTGGTGGATTTTCAGTTAAATCTAGATATAAGAAGTCATATTTTTTAGGGGTTGCTTTACGATATATCGCCTCCATGTTTGCTGCTCCACCAAACGAGTCACCCATCTCCTCAAAGATCTTTGTGAGTTCTTTTACATTAGGGAAAGGACTACCTATAATCATATGTGTTGCGTTACTTCTTATGACTGGATTTACACGACGATAGTTTTGACTACTCATTAATAATAAATCTATACCATAATGCCTGAAACGACTACATAATGAATTTATCATAGGTTCTCTACCATTTTTACCTTTAAACACACCGATAATATCATCTAATATTAATGCGATAGATGGTCTCATAGATTTATCTTCATAACTACTTTGGTCGTCTATGATACCTTGTAGTGTTTCATCATCATAAGTATCAAAGCAAGTCGCTGCCTTACGTAAAAAACGTGATGTCTTATCATTATGGATTGTAGGGGAGAATACAATAGTTTCATCAAAGTAGTCTTGACCGTAAAAGTTAGAATTTAGTAGGAGGTTACTAATAATTGTTGATTTACCTGTTCTAATAGGTGATATCATAAGGAGTAGAGCAGGTGGTTTAGGGAGGTTAGGGTGTAAAGGTCTATCATCTGTATCAGGTAATGACTTCACAGGGAGTATCTCTGGTGGTTTTGATTGATCCATATACAAATACTAAACATTCTTTTTTTGATACTTTAACTTATTGGAAGCATACCGCCCAGACATCATTAGGATCAGGTTGGACTGCTTTTGTGATACTCTCATATACTTTCTTTTCTTGCTGTGCCTTTGCTTCATCTTGCTTTTTTTTCTGTTTTCTTGCCTTACGTTTCACTTCATAGTTCTCTATTGCTTGTTGTTGTAGTAAGATAATATCTTCATCTGATAGATGTCTCATAGAAGATGGTAGTTTAGAAGACTTTTGTGGGATAGATTTAGCAGGCGTAGCAGGTGATACAGGTTTAGATTGTTGTTTATTAAATTCATATTCTTTTTGTTCTTTTTCTATCATTTGTTGTTCTTTTTCTTGTCTCTTTTTTTCACGTTCTAGTCGCTTTGCTTCTTGTTCTTCTTTACGCTTTTTAGCATTTGCCCTACGAGTTGCGAGTGCTTTCTCCCTTGCTTTCTTGAGATGTTCTCTTTGTTTTGCTGATGGGACTTTCTTTTTTTTAGTAGGTGGTGATGGTGGATCTTCACTAACCTCCTCACTAAATATGACCTTCTCATCTACAATCTGTTTGATTTCAGGTTCTTCATCACTTACATCAAGACCTCCTACATCAGGTGTTTCAGGTAGTATAGGTTGTGGTTCTTGTTTCATATTTTTAATGTTATCTATGAGTGTCTTATCCTCTTCACTAGGTGGGAGCATATCTGACGTTTGTTGTTCGGGGGATACAACATTTAAGTCCATCTGTTATAAGATAGAAAATATAAAAATAATATAGAAAAGAACTTATCTATTTTTGTCTATTTGAGACTATCTTTCTATTAATAGTCTTACCTTTGCTTAATGTGAGTGTTGCCTGATATGTAATTGTATGGTAGTTGAGCGACCTAATACCGTCTCGCTTATGACTTCTTCTGTTTTATCTACAATCTCACACGTAAGGACATTAATATCAAGAGGATTTGGATTATTGAGTGATAAGTAAGTCATATTCGCAGGTTCATAAAATATTTGTCCTTCTTCATTATCTTGTCCTGATGGAAGTTGTGCTATAATCTTGGAAGGGATACCTTTACCAAAGTTAAATGATTGATGAGTGAATTGTGGTATTCTTACAAATAATGAACCTGATAAATATACTGGTTCAGCATCACTACCCATATAAAATCCATGGAATGCCCCCGGTGTATCCGTAGGCGGGTCTGTATCTTCATTAGTAGGAGCATCAGTTAGTAAGTAATCATAACCCATACCTCTTTGTGATACAACCAAAGTCCTATCAGGGAAACCAAGTAAATCTGTCACATCACTTGTATTATTAGAATACACTCCTTTAATTGTATTATTAGAGACATCAGTTGATGATGGGACTAACACTAATCCCATAGCATAGGCGATTGCTAAACCAGTTTCAGTAGCGGTGCTTGGTATTGCAGGGTCACCTTCACCTTCTCTAACAGGGGGATCTTCTCCTGTGGGACCAGCAAGTCCTACATATTGTTTTTGAGCGGTTGTTAGAGAACTATTATAACAATCACTAAAATCTACATTAAGAGCAATTTGTCCTGTATCCATACCTCCGTTTAATTGAGACCGACCCCAGAAAGAACTCCCTGATGTAGCACTTACACCGCTTTCTGATATTTCGGGATATGTATATCCATTTACTTTACCATTACTTAAAAGTAGTCCATCTTTATTAATACTCTCATACTTTGTGAGATTTACAAACTCGTCTTGTGTTACTACATTTACTTTGGGATATAATGCGTGAGTATTTAATCCTGTTGGTTTAGGGACTTTATTACGAGTAGGTGTTCTTGCCGTAGCATTCGCATTACCACTAATAAATACACGAGTATCAGTTAAATAATATACTGCTCTATTACTGTCTTCATAAAATATTGTGATATCTTCACCGCTTACTTGTATGCTTATTTTACTGGGGTGATAGTCTCCACCACCACTAGTCTTCGTCCATCGTGACCCCTCAATCATAGGGGAGTAGTCTTGTGTTCTACTGCTGTGAGATAGGGCGGGGGTAAAGTGAGCATCTGTATTCGTCCAGTATTCTACTTCTCTCATTACCATAGTCCCATCACGAACCACAGAATGATAGATCCTGAATGTAGAACCATTATAATGAACCATATAATCAAAGAAGGGGACTAGGGGATCGTCCCATACAAAGTGTTCGGGTTGTTCTCTACCATCACGGGCAGTAGGTCTTGTAAGTCCTACTCTCCACCCACTCGTAGCATTCTCTACGCTCCACTCCATAATACCTCCTCTTTGTGATAAGGGAGCATCTTGGATTATACCTAGATTATGAATACTATCATCAGCATCACTTTTACTACAAGTATATTTATGAGTTGATAAATCAAAAGTAAAGAAATCTGTTTCATCTATCCATTCTACCATATCGCTAATTTGAGCGTGATTATCTACAAGAGTATCACTATCACCTTGTTCTAGGTTCATAATAAATCCTTTACTATATACACTATCACCCATGTCACTAGCAGGTTCTACCCAGCAGTGACGAAACAAATCAGGGTGTGATATATAATCATCAAACGATGCTGATAAAGCATTCGCCATACTTCTCATATTGTATTGACCTTTGGGTATAGGCATAGGGATAGGATAGTTTGTAGTTTCTTTAAGTGATAAATTAGCATCTTGACCGAACCTAGTTCTTAATAACTGACCGAAGTAAAATGAGAAACTTGTATTACTCCCTATTTGGAAATGCTTATTTCTAAAATATGAGGCACTCTTGAGAGCAACTTCACTATTTGCTGGGATACGAAAGACTGGATTAATATTATTCGTAAATGATGATGGTTTTTGGATACCTCTCACAGATGAAGTGCTTGTGAGAGTATCGCTATCATCGGTTTCTTTAAACCCTGCTTCACTATATTTTGTCTGTGCTGAACTACAAATAAGTAAGGACATTTATACAATTAATCAACAAAATAAATAGAAAATTAAAAACTAAAAGATATCATAAAATATGCCTTTGGGAACTAAAACAAAGACAGTTAAAAAACCTGTAAAGAAAGTGAAACCTGTATTTAGTGATAATACACAAAGTTTTAATAATGTGACTTCTCAATATAATGTTGTGAAAGGAGTAGAAAATGATAAGCGTATCAATCCTGCTAATGTATTTGAGGGGTTTAAATCTAATAAAGCAAAAAAAAAGATGTCTTCTAAATTAAAACAATAATATTTAGTTATGATTACAAAATGGGTAAAATGGTAATCATATAGTTACCACTATTCGTGATCTAGAAAAGTTCGCCATGAAATATTCACTTGACCCTGAAAGTATGCTCCATCAGAAAGGCGGTAATCATATTGTTACCTTCTTAACCATTCTCACATAAGTAATTATATCTTGACCGATGGTAATCATATTATAACTATTTAAAGATAATTTATGTTATACTCACTATGGAGCAGTCCGTTAAAACTTATACAAAAGAAGAGAAGGAGGATATATTTGAGGTAGTGAATAGTATTCATTTAAAACTGAAAGGTAATGCTAAAAAGATAACTAAACGTAAATTCGTTCATACATGGAAAAGTGATGGTAAGAGTATGGGTTGTTATGATTTATTTATTAAATTATATGAGAGTGAAGGTGTCTTTGATAGTATGAATGAATGGTTTAAACAATATGTAAATGATGATTATATGTCTCCCGATGAATACAGAACTAAAAAAATGGTGCCTTATGCTAAACATAGGAGATATACTGTCTGGAGAGATGAAGAAATACAAGAGTTAGAAGATGAACTAGAAAAAATTAAAGATGGTGAAGGATATATATCTACGGACGATCATAACAGAGAAGTCAAAGAGTTAAAAAAAGAATATAAGTATTTACAAGATGAACTAGAAGACACTACCATTAAGTTAAACAATCGCTATAATTTAATGGAGGAGAAGTATCAAGGTAATATGAATAGATTAGAAGAACAAGTGAAATTTTATAAGTCCTTATCTGATAAATATGCGAATATTAGAGACTAAATAATATGTATTTAATTTATATTTAAACGTTAATCTCCTTTTATAATTATGTTAATTACTCATTATGAATGAAGACAATATTTATAAATCCTATTGTCCTCATAATAATCCAATCTATCTAACTCATTTTTGCCCTGGTTGTCGTAGAGTCCGAGAACTACAACAACAAAAAAGATATGATAATTATTGGTCTAATAAAAGAATACCCATAGAAGAGTTCTTTACTAATTATTTTAAAATGTATGATCCATCACTTACAAGTGAAGATAAACTAAAAATAAGGGATAATGATAAGTTTGCTTCTTTAAAAAGAAGTAATAGTGAAGAAGAACTTAAAAAAGAGTATTACAAACTCGCTAAAAAATTACACCCTGATAAAGGAGGCACTACTAAACTATTCCAAAAATTACAACAGATATACAACTTACTACTCGCTAAACTATAACTTACTCCTCATCGCTAGATACTACGTTCGCCCCTGGATACTCTTCATATATATGATTGCTATCCCTTAATTCAGTTACTTTGTCCCTTACATAATCTAGAATATGATATTCTAATTGACCGACAGGATTTGTGATATAATTATTAATAGCACCATCTATTGCCCTTGCTACTTCTTCGCATACAAAGTCTGCTTTCTCTTGATAATCAGACTCATCAAAGTGGTCTAGTTCTTCATCTAGTAGAATAGTCTCTAAACATTCCCATACATAATAATATCCTACTCTTATATCAAAGGGACTACAACGTGAGTCCCTGTTATGAATGACTGGATTTTTGAGTTCCTTATTATCATTAAGCATTTTCTCGTGTAGATGATGTCCTAAACTTAAACGAGTCTTGAGATCCTTAATCTCTGCTTCTAGTTTCTTAATACGAGCAGTATTGCGTTCCATAAACTCTGTATGCTTTTGTGTAGCGAATAGAGTCAGTTTATTAATTTCTTCATCATTCTCTTGTAGTTGTCTTACCTTTTGGATAAGTTGTTCTTTGTTGAGAGTGCGAAGGGCGAATACTTCGGTGTCGGTTGTTACAGGCATAGTTACTTGTATATATAGGTAGGTTTCTGTTTAAGTAGTTTGGGTTTATTTAGTGTTTGTGGTGCTAGTGTTCCTATAATACAGAATCAAATTATTTACGTAGGGACACTTAATGTAGGTTGTTA
>VMHT01223844.1_pt1 | contig 19795 bp, 4 predicted proteins | sample 4693611 | NCBI WGS metagenome assembly VMHT01 (sample SAMN12280063, study PRJNA550983) | marine metagenome | isolation source: seawater sampled from same location over 5 years 0.02-0.2 micron viral filtrate | place: USA: collected off the coast of southern California halfway between the port... ...
GGATTGTATTTGATCCAAATGTAGATAGTTCATTTGAAGCAAGAGGTAAAGTTACAAAGTTAAAAGGATCTATATCTGGTATTAGTGCATCTACAGAAACTATTTCCGGAGTAAAGTTTTATAAAGATTCAGAAGGAATATTCGTTGGCATCGCATCAACATCACTAAACTTACAAAATGGCGTGATTGTTAATGTAGGTGGTCTTTCCACAACAAGATCAGATTTATTAGGATCATATAAAATAGGAATTAGTTCCACACGATTAATATTATCTCAAGGTATAGGAACTGCTGGTGCAACTGGTATAGTTACATTTTTTGATGTTCAGGGTGATTTAGAAGGTATAAGAACCAATGATAGATTTAAAGTTGGTCTTTCCACAGAAACTATTAAAGTATTAGAAGTTGATACATTGTCTTCTCGAATAAGAGTATTGAGACCAGTTGAAGCAGTAGGAGTATCTCATACTCAATCAACTATACTTGAAGAAATTCCTAGAGTATTTACTTTCTCTTCTGGTATAAAGACAAGTTTTCCAGCAAGAGAAGACAAAGAGTTATATTTTAATCCATCAAATTCAATTGGAACATCTCATTCAGATCCTGATAATGAAACTGGTATTGGTAATACAATTACTATTAACAATCCCGGAGCAGGCCCTACCACTAGATTAATTTCGAGAGGATCAATCTTTATACCTCAACATGGTTTAAAAACTGGTGACGTTGTTAATTATGAATTAAATGGTGTTAATGGATCTGAAACAGCACCTAAAGTCAAATTCTTTACTGCGACTCCTACGGTTAATACTACGGTGGGTATTGGGACATCTTTATTTGTAATTAGAAAGACTGACAATCTCATAGGATTATCAACAGTCAAAGTTGGAATAGGATCAACTGGTATTAGATTTGGATTAGGTTTAACAGGGACACTTCCTACTTTTGAAGAAATACAATTCTTAGATGTTGGTATAGGATCTATTCATAGTTTAAGATTCAAAGGCCGTAATGTAGTAACTGGTAAAATTGATAGAAATGTAGTGACTGTGGTTGGTACAGGAACTCATGGTTTAACAAATAATGACACTGTTTTTGTGGATGTCAATCCCGGAATCAACACAACGATCACTGTAAAATACAACAAGATTAGACGTAAAGCAGTATTCAATCCTTTAGATTATGTGGCAGCAGGAATTACAACTAACGCAGCTACAGGTGGTATTAGAAATTCAATTAATATTGATGATCATAAATTAACAACAGGAACAAAAGTAATACACACCTCAGATAGTCCAATAGGTCTTGATAATAACAAAGAATATTATGTTTATGTTGTTGACACAAATACCTTAAAATTTGTTGATGGAAAATATCAGTTATCTCAAGAGTTTCCTGAGTTTGTAGGAATCACATCAACAGGATCTGGAACGATATCTCCAATAAATCCACCATTTGTATTCTATAAAAATTCAAATGCAATTTTCGATTTAACTGATTCTTCATTATCATATACACAAAGTTCTACAAAATACCCAGCTTTCTACTTTGATTTTTATAATGATCAAAAATTTAATGAAATATATGAGACAAGTGGCGTTACTGAATCGTTTGACGTATCAAGAACTGGAACGATAGGAGTAACTGGTGATGCAAAGGTAACTCTTAAAGTTAATGAAAATACTCCAAGTAACTTATATTATAAATTATCACCTGTTGATATATCAGACAACTTAACAGAAAATAAAGAGATTGTTGTTGATGATGAAGTTATTTTAAATAATAACATTACAACTAAGATAAGTGGATATAGTGGCGAATTTAAGATAGTTTCAACAGGGTCAACAACATTCCAATATGATGTCGAATCATTACCAGAGTCTACCTCATATACTCCCACAACATCAACTCTTAAGTATACAACAATATCTACAAGTACATATGGATCGATTGATGAAATAACAGTCACAGAGTCTGGTGGTGGATATCAAGTTGTGCCCGGAATTACAACAATCACATCTGATGTTGGAAGTGGTGCAGTTATTGAGGTGTTCTCATCAACAATCGGTAAACCAACTAAAATTTCTCTAGAAAACATTGGATTTAATTATCCAAGTGACAATACTTTAAAACCTGAGGCCTTATTCCCACAAGTATTAAGAATTACTCCATTAAGTGGTTTTAAATCAATAGGTATTACATCATTCGGAAAAGGATACAACCAAAATCCAAGTTTAGTTGTTTTAGATGGTGTAACCAAAAAACCAATAACAGATGCTGACTTAAGATATAATCCTGAAGAGGAGATAGTTGAAATATTAGAAAATACTGAATCATTAAATGAATCAACACCAACACTTATTCCAATTGGAAACCCAAATGGTATAAGAGCAAAAAATGTCACTTATGATAATACCACACAAGAAGTAACAGTTACAATGAAGAACACCTTCAGTGGCACATTAAATGCTATAGGTGAATATATTGATCCTTTCCCATTTAGCGTCGGTGATAAAGTTCTAGTTGAAAATGTAAGTGTCGGTGTGGGATCCACAGCCTCCGGATACAATTCATCTGATTATGACTATGCTTTATTCACACTTACAAAAGTTCATCCCAATTATGGTGGTGTTGGAATTGTTACCTATAGTATGGAAGAATTTTTGCAACAAAACATAGAGTTTCCCGGTATATTTAACGCAGTAAAATCAAATGCAACTTTAGTTCCCGAAAAATATTTCCCACAGTTTGATGTAAAGTTACAACCAACTGATTTTAGAATTGATGATGATATTCAATCTGTGGATAGTTCTGGAACTGTTGTGAAAGGTGCGGTTTCTGGATGGAACAATTCAAGTAAGTATATTACAGTTGAAAGTAATAGAGAGTTTGAAGTAGGGCAGATAATTGAGCAAACAAAATTTAGAGGAGAAAGGAGTGGTAATAATGAATACACAGCTCCGACTGGTGCAAAAGGTATCATTAAAGAAAAAATAAAATTTGAAACAAAATTTAATTTAGATAATTCTTCTATCGTTGATAATGGATGGCAAACAAAAACAGGATTTTTAAATGATGAAATTCAACGTGTTCATGATAATGATTACTACCATGCTTTCTCCTACTCTGTAAAATCAAAAGTTCAATATGATGAATGGAAAGATATTGTTGGAACATTAAATCATACTGCAGGATTTAAAAAATTTGGTAATCTTCAAGTTGAATCTCAATTACCTAATGAAAGATTTGATGATTTAGTGGTTCGTCCAGTAAGCGTTGTTACAAAATTAGTTGATTTAATAAGTGTAGAGAGTTTACAGTCTTTCAATGATTTTGATTTAGTATCAGAAAATTATGTAGAAGGTTTTGAAAAACCTTTCTCTGACGAGTTAAACTTTAAATCAAGAATACTTACTGACTTCTCTGAATCAGTATCGAATAGAGTTGTCACGATTGATGACTTTAGTAATTTATTCAATAATAATCCAAGATCAACACCCTATGCAGATGTTTATCGAAATAGATTATCTGATGGTAGAACACAATTCTTTGTAGCTTACATTCAAGATAGACTATTTACTGGTGAAAGACAGATCATGATTGTCAATACTTTACATGACACTGGTAAAGGTATAACAATGATGAATCAATATGGTTCAATTGAAACTACTTTAGATCTAGGAACATTTGATTATGTAATAGAAGGTATTGAGTCTGTTCTTCGTTTCTACCCACACAAATCAAGAATTAATGATTACAATGTAGTATTGTGGTCTTATCAAATTGATACAAATCAATTAGGTGTTTCTACAACAAATGTTGCCACAGCAACCACATCCATACCAGCAGAACCATATGATCCATCAACTTCTGAAGGATTAAATGGATCTTTAGTAAGTATTCAATCTACATGTGTATCAGTAGCTGGTGGTGCTGCAGGAACAGTATTCACACTTGCTGGTATCGGAACAACTGTATCGGGACATAGATCTGCAAAATTATTCGTAAGTGTTGAGGCTAGTGATGGTAGTGTTGAATATGATCAAGTAAGTATTATTCATGATGGTACAAATGTAGGATTCCAAGAGTATGGTCAATTAACCGTTCACTCAACTGATGCTTACTCATCAACTGGTAATATTGGAACGTTCTTCCCATTAATGGTGGGTAATGATCTTGTTGTCAGATACACACCAGACGCTGGATTAACAACTGCATTTGTAAATGCAACAGCAATCGGTATCGCAACAGAAGGTTATATTGGTATTGGTTCCTATGATATGGCTTATGCAGAAATGTCTGCACAAAGCACAGGTATATCTTCATCTGCAACTCCAGTTCCTGTTGGTATTGCAAGTTATAGTGATGCGTATGATGCTGCATATTGTATTGTTCAGATTGCTGATAAGTTAAATGGAAGTTATGAATTAGCAGAAGTTATAATAATTGATGATTACTCTGATGACGATAATGTTTATCTAACTGAATTTGGTAATGTTAAGGTTGGAACAGCGTTTGCTGGTCTTGGAACAATTAGTGGAAGAAGAACAACAGACAATATTACTGAATTAACATTTGTTCCTAATGCAGGTATTGGAGTTTCAATTACAACATTCTTAAATTCATTAAGAGTTGAAGAAAATTCTGAGTTATTGCCATCCGGTGCTACAAGAGAGGTTGGTGGCGAGGCTGTTAAGGATTTACAAAATGCCTCAATGGAAAGTGGATTTGCAAACTATGAAGGAACAGAATCAGCAATTAAAACTAAGTTTGCTCTAGAGCATAAAGAAGATCCAATATTCAAAAAACCATATGATGGATCTGGATCTGAGGTTGTTAATATTACTGCTAATACTATCACATTACCAAATCACTTCTTTGTGACTGGTGAAGAAGTATCATATGCACATACAGATAGAAGAACTGGTATTTCATCTGCTATTGGTATAGCTTCAACTGAATTCCCTGCCCTTGGTATAACAACTACTTTAATGCCCTCATCACTCTTCATTATTAAGAAAGGAGAGAATAAAGTTCAATTAGCAAGAAGTGCTCAAGATGCTTTGAAAGAAGTAGCTGTTCCTCTTGATCTAACTCATGTTGGTATTGGAACATCTCATACATTCATATCTAAAAATGCAAATACAAGAGTATTAGTTGCAATTGATAATTATCTTCAATCACCTATTGCAGGAACATCAGTTACAACAACTCTTGATAGATCGATTGACAAATCTCAAGATGTCATACATTTCTCAGGTATCACATCATTCTTTGGTGCTGATAACATTAGAGTAAGTAGTGGTAATACAAGCGAGGTAATGAAGATATTATCTGTTGGTATTGGGACAACAAATGGTATTAAAGTAAGAAGACAAAGATTAGGAACAACTATTGCAGGATTCCCAACTGGAGCATTAGTTGAAAAAATACGTGGTAATTATAATATTGTTGAAAGTGAAATAACTTTTGCAGAAGCACCTCCGGGAAAAAATCCAATAGGATCAGTAACAAATCCTCCAGATGAAAGAGACTTTGTTGGTATTACAACATCATCAAGTTTCCAAGGAAGAGTGTTTACTCGATCTGGTATTGTCAACGGAACTACAGAAACTTACTCTACTAACCATTTGTATGATGATTTGACATCAGACTTTAATGGTAAAAACAGACAGTATGCACTTACAGTAGACAAGGCTCAAAAAACTGGTATCGCTACAAATAATGCTCTTATTCTTATTAATGGTATATTGCAAGCACCCGGATCGAATGGTGATTTTGAATTAACAACTGTTGGTTCAGGCACAACAATCACATGGACTGGTGCTGCGAGTTCTGTAGCAAGAGACATAAACACTGCTGGAATACCAGTCGGTGGAATTATTGTGTCAGTTGCATCCACAAGTGGATTTGGATATCAACCATTAGTAAGTGCTGGAGGAACGGCAGTTGTATCATTAGCAGGTACTATTAATAGTGTAAGTATTGGTAATACAGGTTCTGGTTATAGATCAGGTATACAGACTGTATCTGTAGGTTTACAAACTGAGGGATTTGATCAATCTGGCATCACAACTATTGGTCTTGCTAATGTTACTGATGGTCATGTAACTAGCGTAAGTATTACTAATCCACAATTCTTCTATAAACCAAGAGACATCTATAATGTTGGTTACTCTTCAATCACTGGTATCACAACTATAACCACTGCATTTGCACATAATCTATCTGTTGGTAATGAAGTGGTCGTATCTGGTATTGCATTTACTTGTGACTACGCTCCAGCTGTTGGAGTTCAAAGTGCAGTCTATACTAATACAACTGGTATTATGACAGTTACTACATCTGCTGCTCATGGTTTATCAGTAACTGGTAAGAGTAGTGATGTAATATTAACTGGTTTAGCATTTACTTGTGGACTCGGTGCAACAGTCAATCACGTTTATCCAAGAAATAGAGATCGTTTCTTTGACACTGCAATATCAATTGCATCAACAACAGCAACTTCAATTACTTTAGATGTATCCAAGTCTCCAATTGGTCAACAATATACTCATAGATTTATAGGTGCTGCAAGTAGTGCTGTAATACAAGGTGGTGACTATTCTCATACATTCCGATATGCTCTTGAAAACGCAGTCACAACTGGTGTTGGAACTCAATTTACACCAACAAACGCAACTTATAATGCGTCAACAGGTGTATTTGTTATATCAATACCTGATCATGGTCTATCTACAAATGATACTGTGGGTATCGGTACAAGTTCAATCGTATTCTCTTGTGAAATGGATAATTATGGAAGTGATCATCCATATCCAAGACCAACTGATCCGATAGCTGGTATTCAAACTGCGATTACTGCCGTCACTACAAACACCATTACACTGAATGTAGGTAAGTCTGAATTGAACTTCTATGACGTGTCTGATGCGACCTATGCTGCTGATACAGGTGTATTAGTTCTAACCATAGGTGCTCATACATTATTACCCGGAAGAAGTATTAAACTGAAAAAAGAGTCTTTAAGATTTACTTGTTCTAAAAATAACTATGCTACTCAACACAGATATCCAAGAGAAGGAGATCCTTATTTTGATGGAACTCCAGTAGTAGGTGTTGCAAGTGCAACTCAATTTACAATAAATGTTGGTATATCAACTGTTCCAACACAATATGTTTCTGGTGGATTTATTCAACCAGCAATTATTGCACCAAGAGCAAATAATAACTCAGCAAGTGGTCAAGATGTAGCATTTGATGGTGCATCAGTCATAAGAGTTCTAAGTGCAACAGAATTTGAAATCAATAGTGGTATATCAACAAGAGCTCACCTTTATGCAAGAGGTGGTAGAGTTGATCAGTTAACTAAGATAGTTATTGATGATCCTTTATCATATAGTGATTTACAATTAATTCACAGTACCACAAGTCCCGGATTTGCTGGATCTGAAGCAAGAGCAGATGTTGTTGTAAGTCAAGGATCTACTGTGATGGACTTTAAGATTACTAATACTGGATATGGATATGGTGTTGGCGAAATTCTTACATTATCATTAACAGGATCAGCTGGAATACCAACCACTTCAAGTTTTGTTGATACTCAAGAATTTAGAATTACAATCAATGACATATCAAGTGATAACTTTAGTGGATGGTCTGTTGGATCATTACAAGTATTGGATACTTTCCAAAATTTATTTGATGGATCAAGAAGAACATTCCCACTAAGTGTTGGTGGTGATTCATTATCAATTCAGGCAAAACCCGGATCACCGGTTACAGTTCAGGATACCTTATTTGTATTTGTTAATGATATACTACAAATTCCCGGAGAGTCATATACATTCCTTGGTGGTAGTAATATTACCTTTGATGAGGCACCTAAATTTGAAGATACACTTAAAATATTATTCTATCGTGGAACTGGTGGTGCAGATGTTGTTGACAGAGATATCATTGAGTCTGTTAAAGTAGGTGATGATTTAACTCTTGGTTATGCAAGATCCCTCAATCAAGAAAGTTTCTTACAAGAAGAATCAAGAAGTGTCGTTGAGATAACATCATCAAATTCAGTTGACACAAACACATATAATGGCCCCGGTGTATTTGAAGACACTAGAGTTTATAGACCAATTGTTTGGACTAAACAAACTGAAGACAAAATTGTTGAGGGTAAAATAGTACATAAGGATAGAGACTTATATAAAGGTAACTTATCCCCAACTACAAACTTTATTCAAACAGTTGGTGTTGGCACAACTGTTGCTTATGTAACTGGTGTAAGACCATTCTTTAATGCAAAGAATGAAAACTCCGTATCAACAGAGTTTCAAAAAAATATTGTCATTATTAATAATGTTGAAAGATTAGCAGCTGCAGCGACTGCAATTGTTTCTGCTGCTGGAACGATATCATCAGTTGCAATTTCAACGGGTGGTAGAGGATATGATAGCGCACCAACTGTAACTATACAAAATCCTGTTGGACTTGGAACCACTGCTCGTGCAGAGGCAACTGCATCTATTACAAATGGTGTTGTGACAAGTATTACTGTTTCAACTGCCGGTACAGAATACAGTGATGCAACTCCACCAGTTGTTCTTATTGGTGCGGATCCTGTTCTTGAAGAACAAAATACAGTTATATCATATAATGGTGATCATGGTATCATCACTGGTATTGGAACTACATCTTTAGCTGGTGTCGCTGTTACTGGTATAGTATTTGATTTAGTGATTCCATCCGATTCATTCTTGAGAAAATCTGAATTTACACAGGGAGCATCAGGTTCAGGTGCTAATAGTGGTATTGTTACATCTGGATTAAATGTTGGAGATTTCTTTATCGTAAGTAATTCAAATGTGGGTCATGGATTAACATCACTAAATACTGATGGCGGTGCTGTGGGTGTTGGTACAACTTACATCGACAATGTTTATCGTGTTGCTCATCGAACACTTGGTGTTACAACTGATGCGATGGGATTTGGATCTACAGTCGTTACACAGGTCGTAGTCAGTGTCAATAGTCTTAACGGATTAACTGGTTTAGGTCATAGTATGTACTTTGGTGATTACAGTTATGGTAAGTTGATGCTTAATGATCGAAACACCGTTCGCTCATATCCAGTTAACACATCTAACGGAGTTACTGGTATATTGACAGGGCCAATCGTCAAGAGAAAGCAATTCTTAAAAACTCAAAGTTATTCCACATAAATAAATAAAAAATCTCAAATGGCAGCTATAATTACTGATCAGATAAGAATATTAAATGCAAAGAATTTTGTTGCAGGGATTTCAACGTCTACTAATTCATATTATTCATTCGTAGGTTTAACAGATCCAACAGCAATACAATCAGATTGGGATGATGATCCCCCTTCTCCAATTGATAATTTTACAAATCATAATGATTTTTGGGATACTGCAATTGCTTTAAAGAAGATAAATGCAACTGATGTAAAACAAGTAGTTAAGAAGAACTCTTGGACTTCTGGAACAACTTATGATTATTACAGAACTGACTATAGTATAACCAATCCACCTAAACATGCACAAGGAACATCATTATATTCCTCTAATTATTTTGTATTAAATAGTGATTTTAGAGTTTACATATGTTTAAAAAACGGAACAAGTCCTGAACAACCAGACGGTAAACCATCATTAGATGAACCGACTTTTACTGATCTTGAACCAAAGGTTGCTGGAACAAGTGGTGACGGATATATTTGGAAATATCTTTATACAATAAAACCTTCAGAGTTAACCAAGTTTGACTCAACAGAGTACATGCCAGTTCCCTCAGATTGGGCAACCGGATCAGACAATTCTGCTGTAAGAGATAACGCAGTTGATGGTGGTATTAAGGTTGTTGTTATACAAGATCGTGGTGTTGGATTGGGAACTGCAAATAGAACATATACAAGAGTCCCTATTAAAGGTGATGGAAGTGGTGCCGAGTGCACAGTGGTTGTAAATGCAGATCAACAAATCGGATCTATTGATATAACTAATCAAGGGTCAGGATATACATTTGGAACCGTTGATATCGTGGCTGGTGGTTTACCAAGACCAGATTCATATCCTCAACTTGATGTTGTTATACCTCCAACTGGTGGTCATGGATCAGATATCTATAAAGAGTTAGGTGCAACTAATGCTTTAATATATTCAAGAATTGAAAATGATTCAGAGAATCCAGATTTTATTACAGGTAATCAAATTGCAAGAATAGGTATTCTCGAAAATCCAAAAGCATTTGGATCATCGTCAATACTTACCTTAGACAAAGCTAGTGCAGCGTACGCCATGCGTCTTACTGGAACTGGATATAGTAGTGCTACATTTACTGCAGACTCTATTATTACACAAACTACTGGCACAGGTGTCACTGCGATAGGAAAAGTAATTAGCTATGAACAGACTACTGGCGTTTTAAAATATTGGCAAGATCGCACTATGTCTGGATTTACAACTGTGGGTGCTGCAACAACAACACCAATTTATGGATTTAATGCTGATAGATTTACAGCGGATATATCTGATGGTGGAAGTGTAAATATAACAGGAGGAAGTATTTCTCTTGGTATTAACACGAGTTTTGATGGTTTATCAACCTCAATAAATAATAAAACATACTACCTTGGTCAAACATTTACAAGTGGTTTATCTAATCCAGAAGTTAAAAAATATTCTGGAAACATGCTTTATATTGATCATCGACCAGCAATCACACGTTCTTCTAATCAAAAAGAAGATATCAAAGTTATATTACAGTTCTAATAACTCATGGCTCAAACCACAAATTTAAACGTATCGCCATACTTTGACGATTTCAATGAAAATGACAACTACTATAAGGTGTTGTTTAAACCCGGTGTGCCTGTTCAAGCAAGAGAACTAACTGGATTACAATCAATATTACAAAATCAGATTGCTAAATTTGGTCAACATTTTTTTAAAGAGGGATCAAAAGTAATACCCGGAAATACAACCTATATTGATAATTATAGTTGTGTAGTAGTTAATAAAGAATATCTTGGAGTAACTGTAGAGTCTTATATTGATCAATTATTAGATCAAAAAATATTTGGAGCGACATCTGGTGTAAGTGCGACTATAGTACAAATTGTAAAATCTAAAGATTCTACAGACGGTGAATTAGTTCTCTACCTTCAATATGAATCTCAGGGTATTGAAAGCGCAGACGCTGTTGAATTTCAAAACGGAGAAAATTTAATTGCAAATATTAATATCACGTCAGGGCCAGAAAGTAGTGCTTTTATTCCAGCCGGTGAAGCTTTTGCATCGACATTTTCATTCGATTGTGTCGCTACAGGTTCTGCTTTTTCAATTAATGAGGGAGTTTATTTTATAAGGGGTAATTTTGTCACAGTTAATTCACAAACTATAATATTAGATCAATATTTTAATGATCCTACTGGTAGAATTGGATTAAAAATTTTAGAAGAGACAATAAACTCTGATGAAGATGCAAATCTTACAGATAATTCTAAGGGATTCAATAATTTTGCTGCTCCCGGTGCTGACCGCTTAAAAATATCATGTTCTCTTACATTTAAAGGTATTGATGATTTTAATGATAATGATTTTGTAGAACTAGCGTCTGTAAGAGATGGTAATTTAGTAACAAAGACGACAACAACTGAATATAATCTAATTGCGAACGAATTGGCAAGAAGAACTTTTGATGAATCTGGAGATTATATAACAAAACCATTTACAATCAAAGTAAGAGAGTCAGCAAATAATGGAATCGGTAATAATGGTGTGTATCAAGAGGGACAAACTACTTTTGATGGTGAACAAGCATCTGAAGAAATAGGTTTATATCAAGTATCATCTGGTAAAGCATATGTAAAGGGTTATGAAGTAAATAAACAAAATACAGAATTTGTTGATTTTTTTAAACCAAGAACTACAAAAACTCTTGAAAATCAGGCAATAAATTATAACACCGGTGCATCATTAAGATTAAATCGTGTTTTAGGATCTCCTGAAGTTGGTATTGGTAATACTTATATTGTAAGTCTTAGAGATCAAAGAACAGGAACTCAAAGTGCAGCAAATATCATGTCTGCTCCCGGAGAGGAGATAGGTTTAGCAAGAGTATATGACTTTGCACTTGAGTCAGGAGCTTATAATACATCAACTCCAACTGCAAATGAATGGGATATATCACTATATGATGTTCAAACATTTACAAAGATAACTTTAAATACTAATCATACACTTTCAACACCAACTTTTGTAAAAGGAAAGTATAGTGGTGCTACAGGATTTTTAAGATCAGCAGTATCAGCATCTACCTCATTACAAGTTTATGAAACATCTGGTGATTTTGTTCCAAATGAACCAATGATATTTAATGGTATCGAGAGCTCTCGTGTATCCGTTGCAGTTACAAATTTTGGTGTAAGAGATGTAAAATCAATATTTGGTGGAACAGGACTAACAGATCAGAATAGTGGTGATGTTGGTTTTGCAAGAACATTTACAGGTGATGTCAAATTAAGAAATGAATTTATATTTGGTTCTGCTAATGTTACATCATCTACAAATACTGGTGGATCTGGAGTAAGCACAATTACAAGTGGAAATGAACAGTTCCCCGGTAAATTAAAAGTTGGTAACATATTAAAATTTGGTGGACTTGGAAAAAATACTAAAACTTTAGCAAGAATTACAGAGGTTAATACAAATGATGTTCTTGTAACTGGTGTCACAACTGTCTCAGGAGTAGCTGAGGGATTCTTACCTTTAGGATCAGTTAATACTTCTGTGGAAGTTCCAGATTTAACATTAGTATCAAGTCCATTTGAAAAGTCAGATGATAATACTCTGTTTACACCACTACCAAAATCTCTAATATCAGATGTTGATTTAAGTGATGCGACTCTTGCGATTAGAAAAGTATTCAACGTTGCAATAAGTGCTTCTACAGATGCATTAACTGGTGCAGTTACAGCAGGAGATAATACTACATTCTTACCATTTGATGAAGAAAGATATAGTTTAATTAGAGCAGATGGTACAATCGAGACATTGACTGATGATAAATTTACCTTTACAAATGGTAATGGTACTTTACAGATTAGTAATATTGGTACAGATTTATCTGTAAATCAAGAAGCAACACTAATTGCAACTCTGAATAAAGTAAAACCAACGGCTAAAGTAAAAAGAAAGAATGCAGTTAATTCACTTGTCGTAGATAAATCAAATTTATCTGGATCGGGTATTGGTCGAACCACTCTTAATGATGGGTTGACTTATGGAAGTTACCCATTTGGAACTCGTGTGCAAGATGAAAAAATCTCTCTTAATACACCAGATGTTTTTGATATTTTAGGTATTTTTGAATCGACTGATACGAGTGATCCATCCGCACCGAAGATGACATTATCATCTATCAATACAGTTGACGGTGGAACAACTGATCTATTATTAGGAGAACAAGTTAAAGGATCAACTTCTGGTGCGGTTGCTATCTATACTGAACAACTAACCGATTCTCAAATTTCTTATATTCCAATAAATGAAAGTGAATTTGTGGAAGGTGAGTCTGTATTATTTGTGAACTCAAATGTTCAAGCCATCGTGAATACAATAGATGTTCCATCGAGAAATATCTCCGCAGACTTTACATTTAATAACGGTCAAAGTTCGACTTTATTCAATCATGGATTTATTACAAAGAAAAGTAATGTTAATACACCAACTAAAAAAATAAAAATATATTTTACAAATGGATTTTTTGAATCTGACGATACAGGTGATATCACCACTGTTAATTCTTATGGAGATTTAGATTATAAAAATGATGTTCAATCTATCAATGGTTTAAGAAATACTGATTTATTAGACATAAGACCCAGAGTTTCAAGTTATACTGTTGCAGAGAGTAATAGATCACCACTTGAATTTTTAGGTAGATCATTAAATGCATCTGGAAATTCAGCGTCTAATGTTCTTGCATCGGATGAATCAATAACAGTTGATTTTTCTTTTTACTTAGGAAGAATTGATAAATTATATCTTACAAAATCTGGTGAATTAACACATGCTCCCGGAACACCTGCAGAAGAACCAGATTCTCCAGTTGCAGTAGACGATTCGCTTGAATTAGCAACTATTACGTTACCAGCATATCTTTTTGATGCTTCAGAGGCAACTATGTCTTTCTTGAAACACAAAAGATATAGAATGGAAGATATAAGAAAACTTGAAACTAGAATAAAAAATTTAGAATATTATAGTTCATTAACTCTTTTAGAGACAGCAACTGCAAATTTATTTGTTCCTGATGAGGATGGTTTAAACAAATTTAAATCTGGATTTTTTGTTGACAATTTTACAACCTTCCAACCTCAAGAGTCTGAAATACCCGTAAAAAATAGTATTGACACCACAAATAAAGAATTAAGACCATCTCATTATACTTCCTCTATTGATTTACAAGTTGGCCCTGTTGAAGGTGAAACAAGCATTTATACTGGAGCAGCACCTGAAGGAGTTAATATAAGAAAAACTGGAGATGTCATAACATTAGATTATAGTGAAGTAGAATATCTTAATCAGACTTTTGGAACAAGATCTGAAAGTGTCACTCCATTTCTACTTAATTTCTGGGAAGGATTTGTTAAATTGACACCTTCCACTGACACTTGGGTTAATACTGTTAGACTTGAAGCTAACGTTTTTGAAACTGAGGGTAATTTTGAAGATGTAACTAGAACAGCAGAGAGAAGGTATGGAGGTTTTGATCCACAAACAGGATTAACACCTATAATTTGGGGTGGTTGGCAGACTAATTGGACTGGAACAAGAAAAGAAAGCAGAGTCAGAAAAAGAAAAGAAGTAACAGGTAGAAAAACAACAAGATCGATAAGCGGACATCGTTGGAGAGATGTAGAAAGAACAACTACAACAACATTCCAAGATACATTTACTGATACATTTAGAACAGGAACAGAATCAAGAGATGGTTCAAGACAATTAATCACTGAACAATTTGATCAAACATCTCTGGGTGATAGGACAATAAGTTCAGCCATTGTTCCTACAATTAGATCAAGAAACGTTGCTTTTGATGGAAAAGGATTTTTACCACAAGCAAGACTCTTTGGATTCTTTGATGGTGTTAATGTAACAAAATATTGTGTACCAAAACTGATTGAAATAGAAATGGTATCTGGTAGTTTCCAAGTTGGCGAAACTGTCACAGGAACTATTAAAACAAATCCTAATTTAGCATCTGATCCACCATATATTCAATTTAGAGTTGCCGTTTCAAACCATAAAGAAGGCCCTCATGATGCACCAACAAAAAGATATCTTAGAAATCCATATACAGATACACAAGTAGCAAATTTAGCACTTGAATCTTTTGGTGGTAATGTAGGTCAAATTTTAGCAGGTGGAGGAGGTAGTTCTTCAATCATACCAAGCACATATTCATCAACGTCAACTTTATTAAATGTTGACACAATAGCACTTGCCAATCAACCACAAGGTGACTTCTTTGGATATGTTCAAACTGGTATGATCCTTAAAGGAACATCTGGTGCTGAAGCAAAAATTACAAATGTTAGATTAGTAACTGATTTTACATCAACAGTTCAAGGTAGTTTCTATATTCCAAATCCAAATGTTAATACAAATCCAGTTTTCCAAACAGGAGAGAGGGATTTCTTATTAACAGATGACCCAGAGAATGATTTTTCTGAAGCAACTACAACAGGTAAAGATATCTACACTGCAAGTGGATCAGTTCAGACAGTTCAAGAAAATATTGTTTCTGTGAGAAATGCTAAGATTCAAAATCTTTTTGAATCACAAGACAGATCTGTTTCTGAACAAATCGGAACTGAAGTTGAAACTGAAGTTGAAGGAGAAGAAACATCTGATAGAATTGTAGGGACTGGCTCATATTTCGTCAGAAGAGGGGGTCATTATAAGAGAAGAAGAAGGAGAATGGGTAGAAGAGGTAGAGGTAAAGGTAGGGGTAAAGGGGGTAAAGGTAAGGGAGGTGGAAAAGGTGGCGGCTGCTTTATGCCCGGCACGTTAATGACACTTGCCGATGGATCTCAAAAGAAAGTAGAGGAAATTAAAGTTGGTGATAAGTTATTAGGTTTATCTGATACAATCAATGAAGTAAAAGTAGTTTTAAATCCTAAAACAAACGGGAGAAAACTAGCAAACATAAACAACAAGGGTTACTTTGTAACAGAAGATCACCCATTTATGACATCTGATGGTTGGAAATCTTGTAATCAAGAAATGTCTAATGAAAACTATCCTGACCTAGAAGTTGATCAGTTAGAAATTGGTGATGAGATAAGAAGTAAAGGTAATGAAGTTGAGAAAGTAACCTCAATAGAATTTAAAGAAGTTGATGCTAACACTGACTTGCATAACTTTACATTAGATGGTGATCATACATATATCGCTAATAACTTTGTTGCACATAATAAACGTGGTGGTGGACGTGGAAGTGAGAAGGCTGGAGATCCATTAGCACAGTCATTCTTTATAAAAGAGGAACAGGGTGTATTTTTAACAAGTTGTGAGGTGTTCTTTGAAAGAAAAGACCCGAATGATATTCCAGTAACAATTCAAATAAGAACTATGAAAACTGGATTACCAACAACAGAGGTAGTTCCTTTTTCAGAGGTTACAATAGATCCAGATGAAATTACCACCTCCACCAATGGTAGTGTTCCATCTAAATTCACATTTGAATCTCCAGTCTATCTTGAGGGTGGTGCTGAATACGCGATAGTATTAAAATCCGTATCTTTAAAATATAAAGTTTTCATATCAAGAATTGGTGAAAATGATCTAATTACGGATGAATTTGTATCTAATCAACCGACTTTAGGTTCATTATTTAAATCACAAAATGCTTCAACATGGGAACCAAGCCAATGGGAGGATCTGAAGTTTAAATTAAATAGAGCGAATTTCGTTTCAGAGGGAGTCGTTGAATTATATAATCCAATACTATCAAGAGGAAATTATCAAATTCCAAAATTGATGCCAGATGCTTTGCAAACTCACTCGAAAAAAATAAGAGTTGGTCTATCATCTGCATTTGGTGCAGGTATTCATCCAACATTTGGAAATACAATTTATCAGCAAGGATCAAATGTCACCGGTAATTTGGTTGGAACTTCTGGTGCTGCTTCTGGTTCTTTGACAGTTACAAGAGCTGGTATTGGATACACGTCATCGAACGCATCTGTTGCCTCTCGTGATGGTGATGGTCATACTATTGCTGGAGTCGCTTTATCAGCAATCACAGGAAGCGGAGTAAACGCAGTCGCATCTGTTGAATATAACGAGGGTTCAATAGTCAATGCATCTATAACTTCAGGAGGTCAAGGTTATCAAATTGGAGATGTTTTAGGAGTTACAACTGATTTAGGTATCAACGGTAGGTTATCCGTGGTGGCAATTGCTGCAACAAGCGAATTGATTATTGATAATATTCAAGGAGTATTCTTAACTGGTGCTGGAACAACTCTCATGTATGGTACAGCAGATGGTGATATTGGAAGCACAAAGGCTGGAGTCGGTAGTGCTATTTGTGGTAACGGTGGAAGTTCTGGAGCATTTATCACTGACGGAACTGTTATATCAGTAACAGATGGTCTACACATTACTGTAAATCACAAGAATCATGGAATGTATCATGAACAAAACTTGGTTACAATATCAGATGTAACAGGTGATGTACCACCAACTAAGTTATCAGTTCCTTATAATAATAGTTCAACAGATCCTATGACTGTTGATAATATTGGTATTCTTACATCGTTTGAAAATGTTTCAGTTGCTGCGACAAATCCCGGATATGTTAAAGTAAAAAATGAGATTATAAAGTATACTGGTGTATCAGCATTCTCCGGTCAAGGAACAATCACTGGTGTTACACGAGCACAAGATTCAACAAGTGCTCAGAATTATGTTAAAGGTGATTTAGTTCAAAAATATGAACTTGGAGGTGTATCTTTACGTCGTATCAATCGAACTCATGATTTCAGAGAAGTGACTGACACTAATCCTATAACACTTGATTCATATAAAATCAAATTGGATATGGGAGAACAAGGGATCGGAAGAAGTACCTCTGATGTAACAAGTTACCCAGCTTTATTCTTAGATCAAACAAAATCGACTGGAGGTCTTGATATACGTGCTACTCAAAATATGCCATTTGAAATTATCACTCCAATGATTCAAAATATGACCGTTTCTGGAACAACAATAGAATCTTTTGTTAGGACTGTAAGTGGAACAAGTGTAAATGATGGTTCGGGTGAAGGGACAGATGTTCCGTTCATAAACAAAGGTGAGGAAGCTATCGCTCTTGATGATATTAATTATCTTGACTCTCCTAGAGTCATTGCCTCAAGGGTAAATGAATTAAATACTGCAACTCTTAATGTATTGCCGGGTGATAGGTCTTTAAATATATCATTGACATTACTTTCAGGGGATAATTTACTATCACCAGTAATCGATACTCAAAGAATGAACGCGATATTGACCTCTAACAGAATTGATAATGTAATTGGTGATGTCACTGTTGACAGTAGAGTTGATACTCTACTTGATGACCCATCATCTGCGGTCTATGTTTCAAAAGAAAATATTCTTGAAACTTCTGCTACATCACTCAAAATTATCGTTGACGCTCACGTCAATAGATTTAGTGACATAAGAGCATTCTATGCGATAAGTAATTCTCAAGGATCTGAACCAACATTTGTTCCGTTCCCCGGATATGATAATCTTGATGAAAATGGTAGGGTAAGAACTAGCGACAAGAGTAGTGGTAGACCCGATGCATTAATTAATAAGAGTGATCCCACAGGATTTATACCAGAAGAACTTGAATATAAGGAATATACATTTACTGCAAATGAATTACCTTCATTCAAATCATTTAGAATCAAATTCTTAATGACTTCAACTAATCAGGCATTCGTACCTCGATTAACAAGTTTGAAAGTTATTGCAACTGCCTAATGGATTACGTAAAAGTAAAAGACAATGATCATTTGATTAGAAATACTAAATCAAATTGTATTGTTAATACGAATAAGGCTGAATATGAGGAGTATCTTACTCGTCGTAAATTAAAGAAAAGTGAAAAAAATAAAGTTGATAATCTTGAAAGAGACATATCAACTCTTAGGAATGAAATTACTGAAATCAAAGATATGTTAAGGAGTTTGGTAAATGGCAACTAAAAAAATTACATTTGATCCAGAGGCAGGAGTCGCATATCCATGTGATTTAATTATGAATGTTGGTGCTGACTTCAGTGCAACTTTTAATGTTGTTGATACAGCAAATACTGGATTTAATTTTTCTACAACAAACTCAGTAGGTGTCAATACAGTAAGTGGATGGACTGGATCATCTCAGATGACAAAAAGCACAGCGATTGGATCAACTGCTCATCCAGTGGCTACATTTTCGGTTGGTATTGATACGACAGCATCAAGTGGATATGGACTAACAGTATCTTTAGGTTCAACAGACACTAGAAGTGTTAAAGCAGGTAGATATGTATATGATGTTTTAGTTGGATCTGGTGCAACAGTGTATAGAATTATAGACGGAAACATCCTCGTAAGAGGTGGTGTATCTTCTGCACCCTAAATATTGATAGAGGTATAGTATAAATGGCTCAACCATCAAGTAGATCAACATTAATAGATTATTGCAAAAGGCAATTGGGTGCTCCATTGCTT
>VMHT01064491.1_pt1 | contig 19792 bp, 20 predicted proteins | sample 4693611 | NCBI WGS metagenome assembly VMHT01 (sample SAMN12280063, study PRJNA550983) | marine metagenome | isolation source: seawater sampled from same location over 5 years 0.02-0.2 micron viral filtrate | place: USA: collected off the coast of southern California halfway between the port... ...
ATTCATCTTAAAAATAAATAAAAAATTATAATAATAATTATTATTATATTATTTTATTTATTTATTTTTGGTTTGTCAATAATGTTATATATTTAAAGGTTTTCTAGATACTCTTTCTTCTCCTTTACATATCGTTCCTTGTCAACCCTTGCCATTTCCTCATATTCACTCTTATCATCCAAATCTGCCCACATTACTTTTAGTGCCGCAACTGTATGTTTCACATCCGGATGCTTTGCCCTTGTCACTTTACCAAAATGCATCCAACTATTTTGATTTTTCTTCGGTGCTTTCGGATCTTTTTCCTTTTTCTTTGGTTTTTCATTCTCACTATCACTAGTATCATTATCACTATTACTCTCATATTCATCCTTCTCCTTAATATATCTCTCCTTATCCACTATGGCAAGGTCCGTATACTTTTTCTTATCCTCATCAGTCATATTCCTCCACTCTTGACTCATTAGTGTCGTCAGTTCTGTATTTGACTTTTCTGGATTTTCTGCTTTGAACTTTGACCTCTGTTCAGTTGTAAATATAATCCATGCACTCAATGCTCGTTTCGGTGCTTTCGGATCTTTAACCTTCTTGACTTTCTTTGTCTTCACAAATGTATCCATATCCTTAATATCATCAATGGTAAACTCTTTACCACTGAAAGAATCAACAATATTGTTGAGAAATTCTTCCATCTGCTTCTTGTTCATAGTGTAGGCCATCTTAACCTTGTTTGCTTTGTTTTTGCAATATAGTTTGAAGTGTTGTATATTGCTTTGCTTTACTTATTGCTCTATAGTTTGTTATAATACTTGAATAATTGTTAGAAAATTTCAAATTACTATTGAAAAACAGTGAAAACGTAGGTTAAAAAAATAGATGATAAAAATATTAGAGATAATAAATAATTTGAAAAATAAATATATAATAATATGGATAATAATATGGATAATAATATGGATAATAATATGGATAATAATATGGATAATAATATGGATAATAATATGGATAATAATTTATATATTAATACTAAAGATTATAAAAAATTATTAGAAATAATTGGTAACCCTATGGTATCTACATATATGTATTTTGTTAGAGAATATTATAAAAATAATTCAGAAAATAAATTATGGGATGGATATGTTAGTGTTTCAAAAGTAGGAGAATATTGTTCGGAACAAAGAAAAAAAATATTAGGTATAGGATTTGGTGACCCACCTAGACAATTTGAAATATTTAGAAAAGATAAAACATGTGGTTATTGGGTAGAAGAAAAGAGAGGAAAACTAAAATATGTTAAATTTTGCATACCTACAATAGATAAACTAATAGTAACAAAAGAACATGGTTTTACAAATGATATAATAAAAAGTAAATTAGAACAAAGTAATAATAAATGTGAGATTACAGGATTACCATCAAGTGAATCTAAATTATGTGCAGATCATTGGAAACCAAAAGAAAAATTTGGAACTAGTGAAGAGAATAATTGTGTAATATTAAATAAAATATTAAATGAAAAAAAAAATAATCATTTACCTGAAGACTGGTTTTGTAAACATTTATTAACAAATTTCTTAAATATATGTAAAAGATTTGGAGATATTGATATAGTTAAAAATAAATTAGTAACTTTTATTCAAGAATTTGAATAATAGATTTAGCAATAGCATCTGATAAATGAACTGGTACAGCATTACCAATTTGTATACAACGACTAGTATGAGAACCATTAAATTTAAAATCATTTGGAAATCCAGTTATTAATGCTGCCTCTCTTACAGTAATAGATCTATGTTCCCAAGGATGTATTGGGAAATTACTATGACCTGGCACTAAAGTAGGAACACTTTTATTTCTGTCCAATCTTTGTGTATTACCTCTTGAATAAAAGTTACTTATTTTTAATTCTTTAGGTAAACTTTCAACAACATCTTTTATAGATTTACCTTCAGGTATATATTTAAATCTATCAATTGTTTTTTTATTATGATTCATAGGTTTATTATCATAATCATTATTAATAGAATTTATATTAGCATCCAATAAATTTAATGCATTATTTAATGTTTTTTTATTTGGTAAAGTATCATCGATATCTGAATGTGTAGGATTTGGAAATTTATATTCTTTTTTAATGTCATTTCTAACAGCAATAATAATTAACCTTTCTCTTTTTGTATATGAACCATAATCACTTGCATTTAAAACTTTATGATATACTTTATATCCAATATTATTATACATTTTTATTATACGTTGAAAAACATTATATTGTTTATTTTCAATATTTTTTAATATACTTTTCATTTTATCATTATTTATTTTAACTTTATTTGTTATATCTTCATAATTTTTATTAGATTTTCTTCTTGATGATTTTTCACCATTCAAAGATTTATTTAAATTTAATAAATTTTTATATTCATTTACAATATCTTCATTGTTATTGTCTTTATCAATTAATTTCATTGAAATAAATCCTTTTACATTTTCAATAATGCTTATTTTTGGTTTTAATTCTTCAACTAATCTTAATTGTTCAATATACAAATAATTTCTTTCATCAAATGGATTTCTATTACCTGCCATGGAAAAACCACAACATACAATGCCACCAAATAAAACATCTAAATTTTCAATATTTGCATTGTTTTCAATTAATAAATTTTTATTTAAATTTTTAATATCACATAAGTATATTTGATTATTTTCTAAATCTTTATAATTTTTTTTCAAAGTTGTCATAGAATCTTCCCATATATCATTTACAAAAGATGTAATAAAACCATTATTTTTAAAACCTAAATAAGTGCCACCACAACCAACAAATGTTTCTGCAATTTTAAATTTATTACTATTCATAATATTAATTAATATAATCATTATAATTTTAAATATAATTCAAATTTTTATATTTGAAAATCAATAAAATCGGTACCAACAGGGATCGAACCTGTGACCTAGCGGTTAACAGCCGCTCGCTCTAACCAACTGAGCTATGGAACCATAAAATAAATAAATATATTATTTTGATAAATAGGTTTTGCTGGGATTTGAACCCAGAATGTTGGATTCAAAGTCCAAAGTGCTGACCAGATTACACCACAAAACCATTATTGTACACGGTGGGATTTGAACCCACGAAGCATAATGCATTAGAACTTGAGTCTAACCCCTTTGACCGCTCGGGAACATGTACATGATTTTAAAATAAAATTAATAATATCCATGATGGGGATCGAACCCACAACCTTTAGATTAGAAGTCTAACGCGCTATCCAATTGCGCCACATGGACTAGATATATAATTATAAATTATATAGTTGCTTGATGTGGGGTTCGAACCCACGCGGACTATGTCCAACAGATCTTAAGTCTGTCGCCTTAACCACTCGGCCAACCAAGCATTTGGTAAAACTTTAAATAATATAATAAATATTGCCTTCCGTGGGACTTGAACCCACGACCATACGGTTAAAAGCCGTACGCTCTACCAACTGAGCTAGAAAGGCATTTGGTAAAACTTTAAATAAAATAATAAATATTGCCCTCCGTGGGACTTGAACCCACGACCACAAGATTAAAAGTCTTGCGCTCTACCAACTGAGCTAGAAGGGCATAATCATTTATAGACTGATAAGTCTATCCTAATTAGGATTCGAACCTAAAATATAGTATAAATTATACTATTGATTCACCACTTGAATCATAGGATTGGTGATCACGGTGGGTCTTGAACCCACGACCTCCGCGTCATAAGCACGGCGCTCTAACCAACTGAGCTACGCGATCATATTTACACTTCACATATTATAATATAAATTAATCTTTAAATAATTTTATTTTTTTTCATAATCAAATAAATATTTTGATATATATGCATTTAACATAGAAAAAAATATCAAAATTAGAACGATTTTACACATATCATATTTATTTGGCAAACACAAACTATGTAAACCAGATTTACCTACATTATAATGAAATAAACCTTCAAGTAAAAAAACAAAAAAAGTAGATAAAAATACAGCATACTTAAAATCTAACATAAACTTATAATATACTAAATATTATAATTTATAGATATACATATCAACAATATTACCATAATGATTAATAGTATTATATTTCATAAATCTTTCATATTTAGTATCAACTTGTTTGTCTGTTTTAGGTTTTGTAGGATATTTTTTACATCTTTTATTAATTTTTCTTTTACGAAAATATTTCTTATTATTATTTTTCTGATTACTTTTATAAAGTAATTTTTTATTATAGTCATATTCATCTTTTTCAATATTATCATTTGTATTATTATTATACTTAAATGAAGTTTCACAGCATACTTTAGCATTCATTTTTAAACTATATTTGTTATTAAACATAATAATTTATATTTCAAATTAAAATAAAATATATATATATATGAATATAAAATTTATATTTTGTATTATACTTGGTATAATATTATATATACTAATAAATAAAATAGAAGGGTTACGATGTCGTGGTCCATTAGATGTTGCTTTAGGTAATCCGGATCCATCGGCAACAATAGGTAAATTAAATAATGGATCATTACCATTTTTTCCAAAAGATAATGTAATGGTTACTAGTAGAGTTGATGGACAAATAAGGTATATAAGTGAAAATTCAAAAGATAATACATGGGATAATGGTACTATATTTGAATTGAAATGTAGTAGAGGATTGAGAGATGAAGAAGATATACATAGAAAAAAATTAGCACCATATACGCCATTGACAAGTCAAGGAAATAGACTAACTTGTCATACTCCATCTAAAAAAGTAATATTTTATAATATACATGGTAGTATTCAAACACAAGAAATAATTAGAACATATTCACCAAGTGGTTTAATAAAAAGTAGTTTTACATTTATACCAAAAAAAATGCAATTAATATTTTATATTAATGAAGGAAATTGTCATGAAGATTTCGCCTTCCGTACTGATTCTGATATGAATAATATATTTACAAATATTTATAATGAACAAAATATGATGAATTTAATACAACCTACACAAGATACTGATAATAGTTTATTTAATGAAGGATTTTCAGAATTAGAAACTATAGATGATATATATATGTTATTTATAGATATACCATTTATTGATCTTATGCAAGATCCGGGACATGTTTACAGAACCAGATCGGATATGGAATATAGTGTAGAATGTAGTTATGAAGTTTATTCATCATCAATTGGTTCAAGACCCAATATATATCGCACTTTATTTACTTTAGACCATAAAAATATACTGAAACTAATAGGTCCATATTGTCAATGGTTTCCAATAATTGATTTTAGTAGTCATCCTATATTAGATACAATTAGAATATATTCATTATTAGTAGAAGATTATGTTAGGGTTGAATTCATCGGAGAGTCAAGGATACCAACCGGACATGAAAATGAAACACTCCCTGTGACTTTAAATTATACTTATGATATGGTACATATGGAAAATTTAAAAAAATTAATAAGAGATTTAATGCTTAGTCAAAGTGTAATGGTTCCAATAAATTATTTAAGCGAAGAATTTCGAAGTAACGATAGTTTTCGTAGAATATTTAATGGAAATGTTGAAATAGAATTACCAATATTTTGTCCTAGTATATTATCATATCCATATTTCATAAATCCTGTTGGAACTATATATGCTTTGCCAGGCGGTCGATATATATATCAAGATTTAATAAATTTAATATTTGATATAATCGGACAAATTACTTCTGATGAAGAAAGTGTAGTTAAAAGTGTATATTATAGAAAAATGAGAAGTTTAGGTATGTCTGATGATGAAATAGATACTTTTTTAAGTCAATGTAATTTTTTATACACGCATACTAATATACAATGTAATATACCAGAAAATTTTCCTTTATTGCCATTTATGAACTTATGGGAACCTTGGAATTATCCAACTACCGATATAAGTGACCATATAATTTATGATTGGAGTATGCAAACATTTTTATTATTAATACAATTATTCAAACAAGAAGAAGGCGAAGCAATTGATGTACATAGTTTTACTTGTTTAGAGGGTATAGGAGAAGGTGATAGAACAAAAAATAATGCTAAAATGGATTATTCATGGCAATATGCTTACAGTGATGAAGAAGCAAATGATGAAGCAAATAATCCAGATAAACGTATAGGACCTGAATGTCAAAGACCAGTATGTCCACAAACAGAAGGTGAAATAAATAGGGGATTAATTGAATCACAAAAAGCACCATTTATAGTTGATAGTGAATCATATAGTAGTGAACAAAATAGATATCCTAAATCAAGAGAAATAACATATACTAAAAATGATGAAGGAAATATAACTATTGATAGAGATTATATAGAACCAACAGGTATAACAGTACAATGTAGTAATAGACCAGAAATAACAGAAAAACTAATATGTAAATATGATGAAGATGCAGAAGAAACATTAAATTATGATGAAAGTATAGAACAATTAGATCCAAGTAGATGTTTAGATGCGAGTCAAATACAAGTAATATCTGGACAACCAGCATATAATTTAGCAGATGGTGGAGTAGGGATTTATCAAGATCCAAATAATTTAGATCAAACTATATATATTGGAGAATTAACAGAACAAACAGCATGTGGTGTTAGATTAAATTTTGGAGTTTAAATAATAAAATGTTTAAAAAAACCATAATTTTAAACAAAAGATATTATACACTACAATATCGCGTTAAATATATATTATTGTATAAAATAATCTGTCTAATATAAAAATTTGAAAATATATAAAACATAAAATGTTAAGTATTATATATGGAAATGTTGCAAAATCTTTTAATTAAATATAAAAGAAAAAATGATGAAAGTGCAACACATACAATTATACCAGATAAAAATAGTAAATATAATTTTTTAAAATTTGGTCAAAGTTTACATGTTAGTAACGATGAAAAGATAACATTTTATGATAGTTTATATGATTTAATCTTTAACAAAAAAATAAATTTTCCTATAACGGAATCATTTAACCAAATGACTCCATTAATTTTAGATTTAGATATGAAATACGAAAAGGCAGAAAATATGAGATATTATAGTGATGATACTATTCAAGGTTTGTGTGATATTATTTGTGAAGAAATAGATAAATATTATAGTTGTAAAGATGAAAAGGCATATGAATGTTATGTTACTGAAAAAAAGAAACCTAATTATAAAGATGAAAGATATGATGTAAAAGATGGTTTACATTTAATATTTCCAAATATTGTAGGCGATACAAATATTCATAAAAGTTTCATAGGTAAATTTAGCAATGAAGTATTATGTGAAAAAATATTAGAGGTATTTAAATCAACAAGTAAAGATGGTAAAATACCAGATAATAGTGTGAGTGATATTATAGATACAAATGTTCAAAGATGGTTTGTATATGGTTGTGGAAAAGCAAATCAAGATCCATATTTATTAACAAAAATTTATGATTGTAAAAAATTTGAATTTGTAGAAAACAAAAATTCAGATAAAGAATTATTATATAAAACATCTGTAGTGTTAGATAAAGACATTAACGTAGAATATAAGGGTGGGATTGACGATATATTTAGAAATACATTAACTAATAGTAATAGTGTAAGTGCATTTGATATGATTGATGATAAGGATTATAATGAAAATGAAGATTATGATCCATATTTAGAAGATCACAATGATGATATAGAAACAATGGAAAATAAACTAATGAATAAGGAAATACAAACCATTGAAAAAATAGTAATGAGATGTTTGTCCCATGAAAGATTAGAACAATATGATTTATGGATTAAATTAGGGATGTGTTTAAAAAATATTGGAGGTGATACATTATTTAATTTATGGAACAAATTTAGTGAACATGGGGATAAATATGATAATGTAGAATCATGTCAAAAATACTGGTCAGGTTTTAAACGCGATGGTTTAACAATAAAAACATTACATTATTGGGCAAGAAATGATAATATAGATGAGTATAGAAAAATAACTGAAGAACATTTAGAAGGGAAAGTTGATAGTTGTATTTTTAAAGGTGGACAACATGATGATGTAGCAGAAGTAGTGTCTGGATATTTTAAAGATGAATTTATATGTGCTGATTTAAAAGAAGGATGGTTTTATTTTGATGGTAATAAATGGATACCATGTCCAAAAGGTTATCGTTTACATAGAGCATTAAGTGGACAAATAAAAGAAATATTTTATAGACGACATCAGTATTATAAAAAGGAAATGGATAAACTGAGTGAAGAAGGAAATGAAATTGGTGCTAAAAACTTTGATGGATATCAGAAAGCAGCATATAAAATTTATGATAATTTAAAAAATGTTCAATTTACAGAGAATATTATGAAAGCATGTAAACTTAAATTTTATAGAGAAAAGATAATGGAAAAGATGGATTCAAATACAAAATTATTTGCATTTGAAAATTGTATATTTGATTTAGAAACAAATATATTACGAGAAGGTAGACCAGATGATTTAATTAGTATAACAAATAAATTAACATTACCAGTAACACCAAATGAATTACCAATGAGTCCAGAAGATTTATGGGAACGTATGAAAGGTAGAGTTGGCAAATACAAAGATAAGAAAAATGGTATATGGGATTATAGTAAATGGGATAATGGTAATACAGATTATTTTGATAGGGTATATCGTGATATTAGTCAATTTTTCAGAGAGATATTACCAGATGATGATATTAGAAAATATTGTTTAAGATTTATAGCATCAAGAATGTGTGGTGATGTATTAGAACAAAGATTTAGTATATGGACTGGTAGTGGTGGTAATGGTAAAAGTATATTAATAGATATTATTAGAAATGTATTTGGAGAATATTGTGTTAATTTACCAGTAACATTATTAACACAAAAAAGAAAAGCAAGTAATGCAGCATGTCCAGAAAAAGCAAGAACAAGAGGAACAAGAATATGTTATATGCAAGAACCAGATAGTGGCGAACGTATTAATGCTGGTGAAATGAAAGAACTTAGTGGTGGAGATATGATTAGTGCTAGGAAATTATATAGTGATGTATTTGAGTTTAAACCACAATTTGAGATTGTTCTTATGTGTAATGAAAAACCAACAATTGAAGATAAAACAAATGGTGCTTGGAGAAGGGTTCAAGTTTATCCATTTGTATCAAGATTTGTAGATGATAGTAACCAAATAAATCATAATAATAATGTTTATAGGAGAGATAAAGCATTACCAACAAAACTAGAGCATTGGTCAATAGTATTTATGGGAATGTTAATGAGAGAATGGGTAAATATGGGTGGAGGAGTAGATGAAGATAGTATTCCAGAAAGTATTAGGATGGAAACAGAAAATTATAAAAATCAGAATGATATTGTTGGGCAATGGATAAGTGAAGATTTAGATCTATGTGAAGATGAGAGTACACCATTCAATGAAATGTGGAATGCATTTGAAAATTGGTTTACAGAAAATCATAGCAATGGTAAGGTTGATAAGATTGTAGTAAAACGTAGATTAATTGATTGGCAAAAACGATCAAGATTTGGATTTAGTGATACTATGAATGGTAATGAAAGGCATCCTAAATTTAATCTTGTACCAAAACCAGAATAAAAAAAAAATAATAACTATTATCTATTTACAAATCATTTTTTATTTTATAACCAAGTGATACTTGGGGATTATCAATTATAGCATTAACTATATTATCATCATTAAAAGTATAAACACGATTTTGAAAACCATATTTATGTATTAATTTTGTACAACTATGACAACAATGTGCACTTTTTAAATCACCATCTTTAGTATATCTCCAAATATATATTATATAATTATTACGTTTATCATTTTTTCTACAATAATTAATAGCATTTTGTTCAGCATGAATAGAAATCTTATTATGATTACAACCACATGCACGACTACTACCAAAATCAAGTATACTTTTTCGTTTTGGGTCGTAAAACGCAATACTGTACAGCAACTTTGAAGGTATGAGAATCATAAAGATTATTCATATCAACGTTATTCTTAATCTTCAAGGGCAAACTCTTCAAAATTGGGCTGGACATATTTTAATAATTTATTTGTTATCTTATTTATCTAATATTATTTTATACTTAAAATAATATATAAAAATATCAAATTATATTTATAAAGAAATTAAACTATACCACCGCCAGTAAAATTAATAGGTGGTTTATCATGATGAATATGATTATGATGTCTACGAGGTCTACGAGAAAAAGGTCTAGGTCTAAAAACATCATAATCGTATTGAATAGGAACATATCTATTTTCATAAACTGGATAATAAACTGGTTTTTGTTTGTAAACTGTTGTTTTAGGATTATTATAGAAATATAAAAATCCTAATAATAATAAAGAGATTAAACCGATTTGTACACTTGTAAATTTCATTATATAATTATACAAATATATTATTTATTTTTTTAATGCTTTATCTATACCCATATTGAATGATGCTTTAGTATAACTACTAAATACAGCAGCACGAATTAATCCAATGGACATATTAATCAATAATAATACTAAGAAACCTACAAATCCTCTACAAATATAACACATGTGATAAATAAAAACAATACTAAATATTGCTAATAAAATATCAATACCATTTTGAACTAATATTTGTCCTCTAGTTAAACCATATTTTGTTAAATATTCCTGTGTTGTAACAATATTATAAATTAAACCAGTGATGATTAATAATATATATAATCCACAAATTACACCAGGACCACGTTGAACTGAACCAGATTTAGCATATAAACATTTATCATCAAACATTTTATCAAGCATTTTTGTGATAGCATTAGAACGAAAGTTTGTACTCATTTATAATAATAAATATATAAAAAAAATATTAAATACTAGGAATATATTCCCATTCTAAATCATTACAAAATTTAAAGAATATTTAATAGTATTAATTTAAGAATAGTTTTTTTTAATAATAGATGATTGGATTCATATTGATAGGTTTAATTACGAATATAATTACATTAAAAAGACAAAAAAATTTATTAATGAATAATAATTTGAATAAACCATTAAAAGACATTATTCATTCAAATTATTATTTTCAGAATTTTAATTTAAAAAAAGAAATATGTGATATTTTTCCAGTTATTTGTATATTTTTAATAAAAAATTATAAAAAATTTATAGATTGTTATTCTTATTTAATATTATTGCGATTTATATGTTTTCATTCAACTATTTTAACACCTCCTATGAAATTAAATAATCGATTATCATTTGGTATAATACCAAATTATACATATGATTTTATATTTAGCGGACACACCATGACTTGTGTGTTATCTATATTTTGTACAAATAAATCATTAATATCATATTGTTTTTTATTATCCTTATTATGTAGTTTATCAGTTGTAATAGCTAAAGAACATTATACAATAGATGTTATTGTAGCTTGGATTTCTACATATAGTGTAGTATCATTATATACAATTGATATTCAACTATTATTAAAATAAGAATAGTTTTTTTAAAATGATTTAATTTTAGGATATATAAATTTATTAATATCATTATTATTTTTTTGTGTCAGATTAGCTCTTAAAAATTGCTCTTTAAAATTTAAAATTATTAGAGAAATAAGTTCTTCATCTACTTGTATCTAATGAAACACCAGGATCTCCAGTAAATATAGAACAGATACGAAAATTATTTAACAGTATTATACACATAGAAATGGAATGTATACAATCAACATTGGGACCAGCATGTACATGGGACGATACTCAAGTTCCTCCCTGTAATTAAAACCATAAGAATATTAAATACTAGGAATATATTCCCATTCTAAATCATTACAAATTTTTTTCCAAATAAAATCTTGTTGTTGTAATTTTTCACGACTTTTTAATAATGGAAAATATTGTAATAAATGATCTAATTCTAATAATTCACAAAATTTATGTAATACATAACTGTAAGATAAAAAGTTCTTACGATTTTCTGGACAATTATTTATAAATGGAACTTGTATTTCTTTAAACATACTACGTAATTTTTCTTCATATTCTCTAGTAATTATTGGTGCTTTCCGATTTGTTATAATATTTATTATATTTGGAATGTTTTCATAATATTTATTGTATTTTAATTTTTTTAATATTTCACGAACTTGTCGATTCGTTATATTTTTAATATCTATATGAATATTTTTTTTGATTTCTTCTATAATATCTGTATATATTTTACTAGGTATTTCAGTTGTTTCTTTGCCTTGAAATTGAATAATCCATTCATTAAAATGATTAATACGTTTATAAGCAAAATAACTAATTTCTTTAGGTGTTTCTTTATAAGAAGTTTTATCATTTTCAAATAATACTTTTTCAGTATAACCACATTTATTACAAAAAACTTCACTTTCTAAACTTTTATAAGTTAAGTTATTATTACCACAATTGATACAAATATTAATTTTTTCATCAACGTCATTTAAATTATCATTTAAATAACTATCATCAATATTAGACATATATTTAATAATAGTATCATCTTTTTTGATATTATCATTGTTATTATTATTATCCGATTTATTGAAAAAATTTAATATACTATTATCAGTATTTGAATTATCATTAGTAGATGTTTTAAAATCATCATTATAATAATCAAATAATAATTCACCATTATTTAAATAATATTCATTGATATATTCATCACATTCTTTAATTTTATTCTTTAATATAGATTTTTTATTAGAATCAGATTCTTTATCATATTTTTTATTATAATTTTCTTTCTGTTTTTTATAATCATCTATTATATTATTATGTAATTTATCTATAGTAACACGTTTGTCACTATGACATTTTTTTAATGGTTTATCTTTAATAGACATTATATTAATTTACTATATTATAATTCTTTAAGTATTAGTATTAGAAATAAAAAATACAAAAATTTATCATAATCTATATTTAAATCAAAAAATTTTTTATTACCATTTGCCATTAAAAATAAACAATCACCAAAATACTTGCGTGTCAATAATATACTTAATAATGAAAAAATTATAAAATATTTATTATATCTTTCTTTAAAAAAAAATATACCAATTATAATAGAAATCCAAAAAACTATATGTGCAATTTCTATTAAATTATCATTTTTAATTATACTACCAATAAATAATATAAATTGTCCAAATATCATAATACTTAATAAATATTTATCACTTGTTTTACTATGATAATATAAATAAATTGTTAATATCATAAATATTAAACATGGTATTGTTAAATCAGTTTTCATTATAATTAGTATTAGATATTAATATGACAAGTATAATGAAACTGACTTACAGCATTTCTAACAATACTATCGCTTTTATAATTTTTAAAAGTATTTAATAGTGTTTGCCAAGCACGATTATATTTCATACGATTTGTATTATTTAAATGATTACTACGTAAATCACATAAATATTTACCATACATACTATGTAGTATATTATGTATATTTTTATTATTTTTATTATTTAATAGAATATCAGCATACTTTTGACTAATAATCCAACCTTTATGGATATTGTCACTATTTTCAAATTCTAAAGCACGATTCATTTTTATTATGTAAATTAATATATTTTTAAATATATAATGATTGATTTAGAAATTGAAGTATTACATAGTAGTTGGATGAGAAATATGTTTCAAATGATAACTTTAGGTATTGTATTATTAACATTTTTTAGAAATGATAATAAATTAAGAAAATATACATTTATACCAATAATTATAATATTAATTGGTATAGTTATTGGTATATTTTCTATATTATATAGTTATTATTTAACAAACGATCAAAGAGAAAAATTAAAATGGAAATATATTAGTGGATTAGTTGTATTGATTTTTTCATCTGTTGCGATATATATAATAAAATATCTTAAAATTTAATTTCCATTATATTTAACAGAAAAATAACCACAAAATTTACCATAATTAAAATGATCATTGTTTTTTTTATCATAATTTCTATCAATTTTTTCTGGATTCTTGATACGATTACCTGAAGCATCTAAATTTGTAATAGGATCATGTCCAGTTTTATGACTCCAATAACCATCAACGTCTTGTCTATAAAAATGATAATCTAAATGTTCACCACTATCATCCAATACTAATGCTATACGATAATGATCACAAGGTATAGGATCATTAATGCTTACAATAGGTTCAATACTTGGAAAATCACAACGTATCATTTCTTCTAAATTTTGACAATCATATTCGAACACACGATTACATTTTTCACCAGGTTGTCGTTTTTCCAATAAATCATTTTCAATAGTATCTAAAGCATAACTATAACAATTATTTATTTCATGATCTTCTATACTTAAATTCCATCGTTCCTTATTATAACTTGGTCCACCACATTTACTATTTTTTACTGGACAATAATTATTCATATTATAATATATATTATAATATTATAATGGAAGATCTTGAAAATATGAGTTTAGAAGAAAGATTAGAAAGATTAAATAGATTAGAAAATAGAAATATAGAAATACCTATAGACCCATTAAGTTTGGAGGAAAAATTTTATAAATTAGAAAGAACTACACCTTTTAGATTTTCAGATTATCCAAGATTAAGAAGACACATAATTGATAGAGATACACGTTTATATGATTTACCACCAGTTGTAGAAGATAGATATACTACATATGATGATGAAGGTGCTGTTAGAGATATGGCATCAAGTGTTTTAGCAAAAAGATACAGACAAAATCGTAGAAATCATAATATAAGAACATTAAAAGCAAGGGACAGATTAGATTTAGCAAGAATAATGGAAGCAGATTTATTACCAGAAGATATTATTAGAAAAATTGTTAGACAAAGAAATAAAATAGATGTACATGAAGGAGGTGGTAAAAGCGAATCACCAAACAGTAAAGCAAAAAGTATGAGACATAGTAGATTAATGCGTTTAGACCCAGAATATCGTATGGCAACACATAATGCAGCAGCAACACGTTTACAAAGTATGTATCGTGGTAAATCTGCTAGAAATCGACTATCTAAACGTAAATCTAGTAATAAAACAAAACATAATCCACTTAAAAGTAATGCTCCAGAATATATAAAACAAACATTCAATTTACCATTTGATTTAGAAGAAATGATAGGAAATAAAGTAAATGAAACAGATACTAGAAAATTACAAAGATTAACTAGACAAAATGAAGAATTAATAGAAAATTATAAAAATAAAGTAAATAGTAATAGACCATCTTTATATTATGGTAGTTTATTAGATACACAAATAGGTAATACAAGTGAAGAAATAAGATACGATGATTTTTCTAATACTACAATGATGATAATATTCAATTTACCAAGTGATATATCATATTTATTAATAGGATCTATTCAACATTTTGAACTTAATAATTTACAAAAATTATTACAATTTTTAGCACAAGATGATAATTTAAATAATTTTGTATTCATATTTACATTAACATTAAAACAAAGTTTCGAATACACACCAATAGAAATACAACAATATATTAATAACTTTTTAACAGCAATAAATTTTAGATTTTTATAAATAAAAAATTTATTTACAACCAGCACAATTTTTACAATACCAACGATTTAATCCAATTAAATCTAATCCAATATGTAATAAAAAACCAGTCAAAAATAATGATAACCACATACCACTATTTTTAAAAACAAAATTAGGATTTATACCTTCAAAAGTTGCTATAATATATCTTACAACTATACCAAGTAATAATGTACTCAAACCAACAGCAACTCCTTCAATTGTTATTTTTTTTATATAAGTCATCTTTATTAATATAAATTATAAAAATTTTACATATATTTAGATAATTCTAATATAGTATCATAATCCATATATGACATTGGATTACCCTCGGTTGAATTACCATCATCTAACATATGTTTAGAGAGTGCTAAACGTCTTTTTGCTCGATTAGTTCTGATACGTTTACGTGTTAAATAACGTCTACCAACTCTTTGGACTCTATGAAAATCCATCCATCTTTTTAATAATTCTGCTTCTTGATTAAGATTATGATCTACTGCCATATCATATGATGTATCATCATCCTCGTCCTTTAAAAATGGATTTACACCATTTTTTAATAAAAGATATAATATTCTTATACTATCATCATTAAATAAAACATAATGTAACGCAGTTCCAGATTCTGTAACTATATTTGGATCTGCACCATATCTTAAAAGTTCTGCTGTATATCTAGGATGATTACTAGTTGCCGCTTCCATTAAAGGTGTTAAATGTCCAACATGTTGTGAATAATGTAAACTATTTGGATTGGCACCAACTTCTAATAAATGTTTAAAACGATCGAAATCATAAGTTTGTATACTATGCATTAAATCAGCATCTAATAATTGTGCATCATCCATTATAATATAATAAATATAAATAATTTGAAATATATTATAAATATTTATAACAAAATAATAAAAATAATATGTCAGAATATGACAGTATTGTGACTACAGAAAATAGTGATATAGAAAATAGTGATATAGAAAATAATTTTGATATAGATAAAAGTAAATACAAAAAATATAAATGTAATTATAATATATTATATTGTATCGTATTTTTATTAGTATTATATGGAATTTATTGGATATTCTTTTGGGATATAATTACTATAAATATAAATACAAATTTTGATAATATAAATAAAAATGATTTGACGGCACGTATTCCATTACATCATCATCATCATAAAACATGTGAAGATTACAAATATGGTTGTTGTGAAGTTGTAGATGAAGAAAATAAAATACACACATTATCATTATATAGAATCGTAAAACATGATGAGGAGGGAACAAATTGTCCAACATTTAATACACTAATAAATAAATATATAAAATATATTAGAGAATATTATAGTGATAGTATAGTAGATTGTAATGTAGTAGAATGTTGTGAAAAATATGATATTATTATTCCAACAAAAAAATGTCCAAATTCAAATGAAATAGTATATGAATATAATACTAATTATAGAGATCCATATGAAGGATTATATGTATTATATATTATTTTAGTATCAATATTTTGCTATTTAATATTAAATTAATAATTATTTTCCATCCTAATAATTATTATCCATAATTTTTTTTAATGTTTGTCTAGAGATAGTAATATCACAATCTAATTTTAATAAACTTATGCAATTTTTAATATTAATATCATAAACACTTTTATAATTTTTAATAGTATCTAATACACTATCATATTTTTTAGGTTTACGTTTTTTATCCACATTATAATATTTTAATACTAAACCTTCACTTGTTTCTATATAACCTTCAATTATTAAATTGCCATAAGTAACACTATCATGACAAGTTTTACATAATTGAACCAAATTATGCATATCATTTTTATGAAAATGTGTAAAATTGCCATTATTATCAGCATCACATTGTTCAACTATATGATGTGTTTCTTCTGCTACATTACCACATATTTTACATTTGTCTAATACAACTTTTTTATTGTATGGTGAAGTTTTTTTTTTATTTTCAACAATATCTATACTATTTGCTATATCTAAAAAATCTTGTGGTAAACCTAATGCTTCACAAACTTTCATACCATAAACTGATGGACCTTTGCCACTTTTAAGTTTTCTATCGTAAATTAATTTACCATTATCATTTGTTATTTCTAAATGATATACTTTTAAATTAGGTAATGTATGTATTTGTGGTAAATCCATTAATTGATGTAAATGAGAAGTAAAAACAAAACTACATTTACGTTCACATAATGTATGTAAACCAGCATAAACAATTTTAATAGCAGAAACGGTTTCAGTTCCACTACACAATTCATCACCCAATACTAATGATTTACTATCAGATAAGTTTATAATACTACGTAATTCATTTATTTCAACAGCAAATGTAGATTCAGATTTAAATATATTATCATTATTTAATATTCTTGTAAAAATTTGTGTATATGGAACGTATTCAAAACTTTTAGACGCCACATATAAACCTGCTTGTGCTAATATTAAATTTAAACCAATTGCTTTCATATACGTAGATTTACCGCAAGCATTTGTTCCAAATAATAATATACCATCATTGGATAATTGGACATCATTCACAACATATTTTGTATCATCATTAATACGCTCAACTATAGGATGCCTCATTTCTGTAGCACATATCATACTATTGTTGCCATCATTTATAGTTGGTTTATAATAATTATTATCTATTGATAATTTAGCACCAGAGGTATAAAAATCAATTTCAGCAATTAAATCGTGAATATATTTTAATACCTCTTTATAAGTATCATATAAATACGAAATAGTTTCATTGTAATATTGGATATTAAATTTAGATAATCTTTTTTGAAGATTACATTTATTTTTTGATATTTTTGATATTGTATCACATAATATAAAACTACTATTACTATCTTTATTTTTTATAGTAAAGTCATCTTTTTTAAAAGTATACAATGTCGTATTATCATTTTTAACGTGAATATTAGTATCATGTAAATTAGATAAACGTTGTTTGAAAGTTTGTGCTCTGCGTTTAGTAGTATATAATTGCCATTCACCATCTTTACCATCAGTACATTTAATAACATCATTTTTATCATCAATAAATTTACTTAATCTATGGATGATACATTGGATATGTGTATCATATTCTAAAATATCATTATCAATATCATCAATACTTTCAAAATTATGTTTCATAAAAATTGATCTATCAATAGTTTCAATTGGTATATTTTTGATATTTTTAAAATCAAATGTTTCATTTACTTCTTTCATAAAAGTTTTAAATTTTTCTATATATGATTTATCACGATCATTAAAGTTGTCTATTTTATCTAAACATTTTTCTACAAAATTATAAGATAAATATGTACTATAAAAATTATAAGGTTGTATCATATTTAAACCCATTAAACGCAATGATTTATCTAAATCATTTATTTGTATTAAATCATTTCTAATAATTTTGTAGTAGTCATCTTTTAAATAATATTCTATATTATTATATCTATTTTGAATAATACTTTTATCTGTTGATGGATACAATAATCTATTTTTAAGTAATCGTTTACCCATACTTGTATTACAAATATCAACAATACTCAATAATGAATCATTTTTACCTTTAAAATAACTATAATTATTTACAACATTAAGTTGTCGAATACTATTATTTGTTAAATTTAATATTGTATCATCATTATTGTATTTAGGATTTTCAATATTATCAACAATATTTCTTTTATGTTCAATTATATAAAAAATCATATACACGAATGACAATCGTAATTCATCATTAGTTAAATGTAAACTTTCAAATACGTCTAACATATCTTTTTTATTGTAAATTTTAGTTAATATGTCCTTTTGATAACTAGGTTTTTTATATAGTGGATCCTTTAAATGATCTATACGAAAACATTTAGTATTTAAATCCCATTTTTTTAATATATCATCTTCACTCAATACATAATTTTCTGTATGAAATATACATTCATTAGGATTATAAAAATTGATATATCTACCTATTTCATCTATAATATGATCGTTATCATTATTAGTGTTTTCTATCATATGAATATTACTATTACCAGTACTTAAATCAATA
>VMHT01069313.1_pt1 | contig 19786 bp, 5 predicted proteins | sample 4693611 | NCBI WGS metagenome assembly VMHT01 (sample SAMN12280063, study PRJNA550983) | marine metagenome | isolation source: seawater sampled from same location over 5 years 0.02-0.2 micron viral filtrate | place: USA: collected off the coast of southern California halfway between the port... ...
AATATACCACCCTGTAGGTAAGTCTATTGGTATTTTTCTAGAACCTGAATTAGTTATTAATCTACCATTTATTTTTAAAACTAAACCTTCAGTGCACCTTAGTTGATAACCATAATTTTGATTGTAGTAAGCAATACTGCTAAAATCAAATTCTGTAATATATGCTGCTCCTTGATAGTCTTTTACTACTTGCAGTCTTGTAGCAAAAGCATCTTCATCTTGATACCACAACGGAACAGTGCTGTCTAAGGTTAAATACAAATGATTTTTCATAAACTCTTTAAAATCATACTGACCGTTAGATGCAACTACATCTGTAGATGTGTAGCCACTTTTAGCGTTATGACCATAAGTTATAGTAGATATATCTAATGGTATAGAAAATGTATTCCAACCTTTTGTAATTGTTCTAGAAAATTCTCTGTTAGGAACTTCAAATAAATCATTAGGTGCGTTAACTATACCAAAATTTATAACATTAGATGTGTCGTTTTCTAAATCTGTCACAGAAACTGCAGCGCTATTTAATGTAATAGATAAATCATCTACAATTAATTTATTGTATCCGTTTATGTTGCTCGGTACATAAGCAATAATTTCTAATTTGTAGTCTAGAACTGAATTTACATTGTTACCAACTTCAATAATTGTGTTGTGTGCTTGGCTTCCACTACTAATATTAAAAATATACGTTAAATCAGGGTGTAGGCCTTGTGAAAGTAATCGAATAGCAAAAGTACCAGAAAAAATTCCTGTGTGGTTAATACGCTCAAAAACAGTGTTAAAAGCAAGGCTGTAAGTAAGGTTTTGTGTTAGAGTAATCGTTGGGTTTTGCGTAAGTGGAACCTGTAAAGTACCGCCACCTAAGTGCCTTTTATACCAAAGAATAATTTGCAATTGGTTATTATAAAAAGCAAAAGTAACTGGAGCATTTCCAGAGGCAGGATTGTTGTTAAAAAAAGCATCATTTACACCACTGCTGCTTGTATACACAAAAGCTTGATGTTCAGTTGTATATGCATCTGAATTTCCTAGGTTAGTCGGATTGTCTAAGTAAGTCCAAGACTGACCTAAGGTTTGATTTTCCGAGTCTAGAAAAGACCCTTTTGTTACTAAATTAGACATTATTCTAAAGCTATTGCGTTAACTCTTGGCTTCCAACCCATATGATGATTAACGGCTTTTATTTGTAACCTATCATAATATGCTATTTCTTCGTAGTCAACAAAATCTATAGATTGTATTTTTGAATTTTCTACCTTTAAGTAAATTCTTAAAGTAATAGGATTAAATTGATGACCTTCACTTGGGTGTGGCTCTATAGTTAAGAGTCCATTAAAATTAACTTGATAGTCTGTACCACCTGTCCATCCAACAAAAAACTCTAACTCATGACCACTAAGCGTATATGGCTTTAATTCGTATACAACAGGGTATTGGTAATAATCATTTAAAGGTTTTCCGTACAATAAAGCAGGTCCTTGTGTAATAGGTTTTGGACTTACAGTAATTCCATCACCATACGGAATAAAAGGCGGCCACTTAGTAGTAGGTTTTTGATAGTCATAATGGCTACCAAATTGCTTAATATGAGGTCGTAAACCTGCATTTAACGTACCTGACTGAGGTAAAGGTATCGTAGAATCTAAACCGTAATAAGACACGTTTTTATAAATAGGCCATTGATTTGTTCTAATAGGAACAATGTTCGCACTATTATATAATATTGGGTCTCCGATTAATTTCCATGGATATACTTCTTGGTGAAAATGTAAATGACCATCAGGTGTAAAAAAACTAGGGTCACTGTTACTTAAAATAGTATTTGCATTTTTCATGCTAATCATACAACTAGCAGTCCCTTCGGAAATATTCCTTACTTTAAACCTAGCACCTACACTTTCTATTCCGTTCCATAAAAACTTTTCTTCAACTATCGCCATTTCTAGCTTGCTCTAATCGTATTAAAATTGATAACAGATAAATTGTTATGAGTATCACCCTCAATATCACTTACTTGTATTTCTGGTAGCAAATTAGTAAAGTCTACTTTGACTAAATAAACATCTTCATATACATGGGCTTGGTTTGCATTTGAAGTTTTAAAATCGTACTTAGTTGCTGTAGTGCTTGTAATAGCTCTTTGAGCAACACCATACATATCTACATTATCCCATAGTATATATTTTATTCTAACTATATTATAGTACGTTCCTGTATCAAAATTATTTTCACTTAATTTACTAGCATCAACACCAAAATAAATATGCGGCATACCAGTTGTTAAACTATCAGGGTCATCGTACTTACTAGAAAATATGTCTTCAGGGGTTATTTCACTTTTTGCCTCAAAACTTAAAGCTAAATCATTGTCCCCTATTTTTGTTAATGGGTCTACACCAGTTCTTGTTATAAAATCACTGCTTACTGTAAGCCTATCTATGTGAACAAATCTTATAGATTTACTAGCTGATACAGTAGCTGCAGCAGAAATTGTAACAGTATTAGATGAAGTAGCAGTCACAGTAGTTCCTTCAGGTATGCCATCACCTATTACTAAAGAACCTACTAAAAGAGCGTTAGGAGTAACTATATACCCTTGTGATGTAAGATTTGAACCGTTTGCTTGGGCATATAGCCCAGTACTAGCATTAGTTTCTACCGCAGTAATAGATGTACTAGAGTTTAATGTTACATTAGCCGTAACATCTAGATTGCTTTCAACAGGGAATTTACTTATAGCATCAGTAGAACTAACACCTCTGCTACCTCTTACTAAATTCCATGTAGCATAATCTTTATGTTTAGAATCAAATAATACATTTTGAGAACTTGCAGTACCTGCTGCGGCAGAAAGAGTAACGGTTGTTGAGTTTGCTATAGCTGTTACTGTAGTACCAGCAGCAATAAACCCAGAAGTTTCACTAAAAACTCTTTGACCTACATATATATTGTTTGTATTTGGTACTGTTAAGGCTGTAGTACCGCTAGCAGAACAACTAGTTTTTACTATATGGTCAGTAGTAGAAGCTTTTACGGCTGTACTAGCATTATCAGATATACTAGTTTCATAAAGAAGCCCTTTATCTACTACGGCAGCACCTGAACTTAATTTCATGCTACCAGAACCAAACATAAATCTAGGGTCAGACATACCACTTAAGCCTTGACTAGCGTCTCCAACCTCGTTGTCTAACTGTACAGAAATTATATTAATAGGGTAATGTGAGTAGTTTTCAAAATCTATCGGTATAAAACATTCATATGTACCAGCAGAAGAGTTGTAAGCTGCAGTATCATGAAACATTTTTTCTCGCTTAGTATATGCAGATATAGCATTATCACCTGCCGCATCATAACGACCAGGTAATAATGGACCTGGTAAAAGACCATACGTGAAATTTGGTAAAAAATTACCACTAGTTGCGTTATCGTATCTGTCTTGATTAAAATATCTTTCGTATTTAAATGCAAATTGTCCGCTTAATGGATTTCTTTTATAATAATTTGATTCACTATGATTAATTTGCGAAAAATACGTAGTTGAAGATAAAGCTCCATTTACATTTAAAACATTACTACTAAGAGATGTTTCCTGTACAATGTCTGATAATGTTAATCCATTTAAAGCGGGTCTCGTGTCATTTGCAACAGTATGCCCACCAACTAAAGCATTAGCTAAATATTCTGTCGAATAAAGCGTAGTGTCAATTAATTTAGAGCCTATCATGTAAACAGGGCCTGCTAATTCAAAAGAGTTTTCGTTTTTATATCTTACAAAATACTCAGGCCAACATTGACCAAAAAGATTAAACTCAATAGATGTATCTATAAATTCACTAGTAGTTGTTTCTGACGCTATTACAGTATTGCTATTTAAAGTTTGTGTACCACCAGCAACTACATCTGCTATTCCTTGACTAATTTTTATAGTAGTTGATTCGGTTAACCTACCTAAAGCATCTATGTTAGAATCATTTTTATACGCATCAACTATACTTGATGGAGAACTTAAAGCATTTTTTGATGCAGGACTGTATTTTAATTTTAGTTTAACAGATTTCTGTTTAGCTGTAGATGGAAAAAATTTATTGTTAAAAGCAGTATATGCACCACCATCTGTTGAGCCTGCAGCAAAAACAGTTCTAAATCCAGAAATATTACTATTATCGGTAGTATTTATACCACTAGGTCTAAAATTAGCTCTATTGCTTACACTAATAGGGTTGAAGCTAGAAGAGTCTGTAGTGCTACCTGCGTTTCTTACAACTACTGGGTCTTCGTCAGAATCTATCCAAGGAAAATCTTGACAGAAAAATTTATCTGCACCATTTGCATTAATATAGGTAAAGTCTATATTATTAACCTCTACATTTAAACCAGAGTTTAAAGTAATGTAAGGCAAAACAAACATATCTTTAATGTGATGATGTCTAGCTACAGCTTCTTCGCCAGCTCTACGTACTAAAGAGTCAGTGTTTACATCTATTCTTCTATCTGTACTCTGATTTTTTTCTTTGTAAATACCTGAATATGAAGAAGCTTGTTTACCTAATACATTTCTATTAATTAATAAATTGTTTATTCTTGATGTAGCAGTAAAATTATCAGAAATACTTGAAAAAACTTGAAGTGCAGCAACTTGCGATAGTGGATTAGGGCAGTAGGCAGTTAAAGTAGTAGAGCTGGTAGCTAAAGATTTATAAGTACCATGAAAAACTTCTAAATAATCTATTTGAGTAGTCTCTCCACTACTTCCATTTATATAAAACTTATTAAACACAATCGGTATAGTATATGCTTTAGGCCTCCAATTGTTAGTAGAAGTATTTATATGAGCTGACGTAAGACCTAATCTATCATCTGTGTTGTAGAAGCCCGTGGTAGTTTGCTCAGACCGCTTAGACAAAACAAGATATACATTTTGGTGTTCTGACATTGTAAAGCTGTTACCAGCTCCAGTATTAGAAGAATTAAGAAAAAGTGTACTAGAACTTTCATTTAAAATAAGGTCATTTGCTGAACCAATATTATAATCAGGATAATAATTATATGAAAAATCTGTAAAAGAACCTACCTGCATTGAAAGCAAATCTGTCGGCTGAACAAAACGAGTAACATCTACATCAAAAATACCATCAGTAATATCAGGAGTTTTAAATTGCAATCTAATACCACCAGTAGAGCCACTAGTATCATGTATTCTAATTACCTGGGCTGCAGTTATTCCATTCATATCAGCATCTTCTGCTGTGTAACCAATTGGTTGGTATCCTAAAAAAACATGATTTGTAACGTTGTTTGTAAACCTATCTGAAAAGTTACCCATAGAAGATAAAAAAGCATTTTGTCTAGTTGGGTTAAGGTCAGCTTGTGATGAAGTAACCGAAGTAAAGTCTTTTACAGAAACAACTGAATTTTTAGCCGTAAAAAGGCGACCACCACCTGCTCTAATTGCAAGACTACCGTGTTGGTATCCTAGAGCCCCTTCTGAAAAACTATCTACATTAAGATAAAACTTTACACTTTGACCAATATTAAAATCTAACACCAGTGTTTCAGTTTCTACATGTGATGTTATATTAGCTGGTGCATTAGGGTCACACTTTAATAAGAAAGCTGCATACTGAGAATATACAACAGAACCTCCAAAGTTGTCTGCAGATATATCATAACTTGAGTTTGTAATAGCAAGGGGACTATAGAATGGTATATACTTTGTGCTACCAGAAAAATCTCCTTCTTCTATGGTTCCGCTAGATGTGTTTAATTTTAAATAACCTAAAGGTTCTGGAGCAGTAAGGTCTGTTCCTGAAAGAGCGTTTAAGACTGTGCTTTGATACTCAGCAGGACTTAAAAATCCTACTTCCCCACCAGAGCCATCAAAATCTACACCACTAGTAATTTGACTTAGACTTGTAACTAATGAAAAGTTTGCAGTATTTTCTGACTGTGTATTTAAAGTAATACCAGTACAGTTTAATAAAGACTGATGTGCTCCTACGTTTTTAATAATTATTAAAGCATAAGACCTTTCTGGAGAGCCACTAGAATCAGTTTCAGAAAACTTGTATACATCAATAGAACCATCGCTAGTAAACAACGGGTTATTAGAGTTATCATGTATACGATAATGTATATTTTTCTTTGTATCTGTACCGCCATAATCATTAGCGGTTGTTGACTCATCAAAATATGCGAAAGGATAATGTCCTGCCATTAGTAACTGTATTTAATTTTAACGTGAGTAGTATCTGGGTCAAACCAAATTATTTTTTTATCTTCTTTGTTTGGTACACAGAAACCTATACTTTTTACCCAAGATTCCCCTACAGAGCTTGGGACTAATCCTATTTTATTGTATTGGTCAATGTATAAGGTTCTACCAACCTGCCAGGCTGATATCTTATTGTTAGGTATTTCTATGTATCCTTTTGCGTAGACTTTTAAATAGCCGTCTGTAAACTCTTGAAAAACAAAAATTCCATGATAAGCGCCTTTTTGAATTGCCCCTACATCTATTTTTTGTAGTGAACTTTTGTAAGTTCCAGTACTTTCAGACTTAAAATAAACTAAATCACCCATTTCAAAATCACTAGGATTAGATAAAGGGTATTCTGGAAAACTATATAAATGCGCATTTAATAATTGCGGCACTAAAGTATTAGTTGCAGCTCCTAGATTAATAGAAACCTCTTGCTGAAAAACTAAACCACCAATAGGTTCTGCAGGGGCGCTTGCTGTAGACTTTTGAGGAACTAACTGAGAGTCTAAAATATCTATTAAAGCAGGGTTGCTAGGAAAAGGGTTAAAGCTATTTGCTCCAGAAGTTGACGCAACAGGTTTTATAGCATACGAAGGTAGTACACTAATATCTATTGTTGTAGAAGCAGTTGCTATTCCTATTTTAGCCATAACCTATAGTTGTGTAATATCTGCGTTCAGAGTAAATGTACCAAACAGCCAAGTAGTATATTCTGTATTTAAAGAAGTACTTGTTCTGGTTCTAATTTGCAAATCGTATTTATACTCACCAGGCTCAAAAGACATAAAGTTATACGGTGCGCTAATTATTAATCTATCAGCAACTTCTACGCCATCCATACCACTCATATCTATTCCCCCACCTACATTTACACTATTTACTACTGTTGAATCACCGTAATACTCTCCAGGCGTAGTTGCTGTCGGTACTACATCATCACCATCAGAACTAGCTTCTGTGTCAGTAGACGTCCACCTAGCAGAGTATATATTTAATTTAACATCTCCAGTTGAGGAATCTACAATAGACATTTTTCCTTGATAAACATTAGAAGTAGTTGCACCTGTCATGCCTACTACCATGTCTAAACTTGCGTTAGCTTGAGTAGGGTGATTTACTTGTAACTCAAATTTAAATGTATCATTTCTTCTAGCAGTTAAATTTACCTCTGCTGCTATGTCCGTTTTTACTGTTTGTGCTGCCATTTTTGTTTATTTATACAAATATACTAATTATCTACGTCTGTTGGATTCGCGTTTTCTTCTGCGTTTATTTCTAGCTCTAGCTTTTTCGCCTCTAGTTTTCTTTACACCAAATATTTCTTGACGTAAGTTTTTACCTGTTCCAGGTATTTCTAGTTTAGGGAATAGTGAAGCTAAGTATCGTTTACTTTTCTTGTCGCCACGCTCACCATATACAGCATCTCTTTTGTATGTATCTTGAGAAGCAATACTAAAAGCTAATCCTAATATGTTTTCTGCTGTTGCCATTGCAGGTATGGTAAGTGTATGTGTATATTGAGGTACATTACCTACAAGCAGCATATCACCAATTAATCTTTCTAGGTCTATGTAGACTGACTTTAGTTTTTCTTTGTCGTCTTCACTACTAGCTAGTAATAACAAACCAATAAACATAGGCACTAGCATACCTCTATGGTATCTTTCTATAGCCTCACGACTAGCCTTGTCTAGTTTTGATTTGTTTTCTTTATACTTCATTGGATTAGCGTACAACTGTAAGTTTTTAAGTACAGCAGGACTAGTACCTCTATATACGTTACCAAAGTCGTCCATATAACTTCCGTATCCTAGCTTACCAAATCTATCAACTAGGTACGTAGGAAGCCATCTTTTGAACTGAAGTAACATACTACCAAAGGCGTAAGTTTGAATCATACGCTGGTCTACTTCTGAGTAACCGCGACCTTGTACGTTTTGTACTCTACGTGAGTACTTAGCAATTGTACCTGCAGTTAAAACGTTTTCGGGGTCTACTACTATTAAGTTACCGTCTTTATCTAAGCTGTAAGCGTTCCATTGAGCATCCGACAACTCACCCATAAACTGCGCTCTTTGAATAAACTTCTCTGCAGTAGTCATAGGAGAGAATATTATTTGGTCAATAAGAGTAGTACCTGCTGAGTCTTCAAGTTGGTCTTGTGGTCTGTAAGTCAATACACCAAACTCTTCAAGCATTTTTTGTGCTTTAGTAGCTGCTCGTCTATCCCATTGACCTAACTTGTCTACTCCAAATATACGAGCGTGTGACTTAGCAAAACCTACAAATCCTTGAGACCTGTATGCATTATACTTACCTATCACTACGTTAAATACCGAAGCAGGAATGTTAAAACCTAGACCTACAAGCATAGTCCACCTAACAAGTGAGCTAATAATTTGAGATTCTTTTTCCGAACCACTAAGAGTCTTTTTAGGTAGTTGACGGATAAATCTATCCATTATTACTTCTTTAAGGTATCTAGCAGAGTTATCTTTGCGGCCATGTTTTAAGTATGACATAGCGGCATCAACCATAAACTTTTGGTTTTCAAAGCCCATAAAGTTTTTAGCCTCACCTCTATTTTCTAGACTATTAAATTCATCTATAGATAAAGAGTTTCGTTTAGCTACATTAGTCTTTTTGCCGTACAATTTATCTTCACCCAACTCAAATGACATTCTATGCATTCTTTGTTGTTCGCCCTTATAGGCTGTACCATATTGGAATACCATAGTCTTAAGGTATTCATACATAGCGTGATGTAAGTTAGCGCTAGCAGAGTATGCAGCTCCAGCAGAACGTTGCGAAGTAAATCTGTTTATAGTTTCGTTTTCTACACGCACTGCATTAGAAACACCATCTTGTATTCTAATAGGGTTTCCTAGCTCATCTTTCATTTTTAACATATGACCTTGAGCTATTTTCTTTGCATTACGTAAAGCTTTAATACGTTTTGCTTGTGTAAAAAAATCTAAGTCTACAGGTGTGCTTTTTCTTACAGGTCTACCACTAGAATCTCTTTCTTTGGTATATATAAGATTACTGTCTGCGTATGCTTTAGCTTCAGCTCTAGTTACACTATATAGCGCTTTGAATTCCCCGTAAGTTTTTACTTCCATTTTATCAGCTCTAGTACTAAAAGGGTCGTATGCCTTTATCGCAATATTGTGATAATTATTATCTTTAGATAAACTTTTAAAATACAAACCATAAAGCCCTCTTCGTCTAAAAGTCTCGAATCTACTTGCAGTAGACAGCGGTCTATAATAGCTACGCTTATTATCTATTCCATAAGATTCTAATAAGTCTGAGTAAAAAGTAGTGTACTTACTAACTACTTTTGCGTAATTGTACTCAGCAGGAGTAAGTTCTTTTTTAGCTGCTGCTGTTAGTTTATTTTTCTTAGTAAAATACTTTCTGTTTAACTCTGTTATATGTTCAGCTTTTTGCTTGCCATCATTTTCATCATGTACAAGTCTGGTTTTTTGCACTTGTATATTTTTAAATAAATTTTCAGCTACCTTACTAAGTGGGTGTAATAAATTAAACCCAGGTATTTGACTAAGAACTCTAGAAGCACCAGTTAGTAAACCATACTTTTCTTTATACAAAGCAATGTAAGCGTTATTAAGCTCTTCCTGGACCTTTTTAAGGTCACGGTGCATCTGTGAGTTAGCTATCTCAATGTTACGTCTAACACCCGCTAAAGTAGGTTGATGCTGCCCAAAGTCACCAGGACTTAGCATCATAGCAGCATAAGATATATCTTTATCGTAATCTTCTTGATTAATTTGCTCAAGTAAATACTCACCAACTTTTTCTCCGTCTGGTGCAACTACATTTCTCCATCTTTGATTTTGAGTCTGAGATATAATCTCACCATACTTAAAGTGTATGATTTTAGTAATATTAGTTTTAGCTATCTCAGGCAAACCATAAAGCTCAGTTTGGTATTCACTAATAGCTTTATTTGCTTCTATATAGTAATCATTAGGTATTTCGTTATATGGCATTTCTGGCATACGCATTCTTTTGTCGCTTAAGAATCTATCTCGTATACCATTGTCACCGTCTACTTTATTTAAAGCAGTAACGTATTCAGCGTATTCAGTTTCTAGTTTTTCAAAAATAGCAGGCTCTGCTGTTTGCAAAGACTCTAAAGTGTAACCACCTCTTATATAACCTGTTCTTCTAGCATAGCCTTCTTTACTAAGACTTTCTTCTGTACCAAACATACCTTCATTGTAAGTATCTCTAAGGAACATTCTACCATCAGAATTAGACTTTACTATATTAACTTCGTTATCAAGAGAAGCACCAAACATATTAATTACATTGAGTTCGGTCATGTCTCTATCTGCAAGTATGTACTGTTTTTCGGATACCTCAAACGTTGCTTGTCCCGCTTCAGTTGAAACGTAGTCATATATAGATGTCGAGAACGCTTGCTTACCTTTAAACTTATCAGATAAATTTGCTTGCTCTTTACTGTATTGACCTGTAAAAGCCTTCATATCACCCATCATAACTTGGTGAACTTGAGCCATATATAGCGGTGCGTCATTTACAATAGACGCAAAAGCAACTGGGTCGTAGTTAATAAGAAGTTCGGTTAAGTTTGCAACTAAATTAGCCTTATCACCACCTACGAAAGAACTAGACACTAAAGCTTTGTTAAACCTAGAGCCGTCTTGATTAAATGTCTGGCCTGTGTTATTAGCAAGGTTAATCAATTCCTCTATAACAGAATTGTTTCTTGTTTTAACACCAGGCGCTGTTTCTACAAACGTATTAGTATATACTTTATCACTAGCACGCTTTACTTCGTTAACTACCTCTTTAGGTAGGAATGCCATTAATGAGTTACCGTTAGCGCCAAACTTATTGACTAAGTATTCGTAACCTATAAAGAAGTTTCTAATCTCTACAGGTAGCTCCATAAATGAAGCCTTATACTCATTTAAATCTTCTATACTAAGTATACTGTTTTTAATCTCTAAAGGAACGGTAAACCTATTCATAAATCTACTTACAGTTCTAGCGTATTTTTGACCTTCTGGCTTGTAAGCTCTACTTACTTTTACTAGGTTACTTTGTAATATGTTTAAGAACTTGTTACCCTCATCTCTGTAGGTTTTAATCTTATCTGCCATTATACTATGCAACTTAATAATTGCATACTCTGACTCACTAAACGCAGTTTCTTCACCAGTATAATCTTGCATAGCTTTTTCAAGCTCAGTAAACGAGTTTAAAGATTCTCCACTATACTGCTGACCTAATGCATCTAAATATAGATTGTGAAATGATTTACCTTCAAAATTGCTTTTTAACTGAGTAGATAGCTTATAGAAATTAACTGCTTCGTTTACCAACTTAGCTGAGTTAGGGTTCTTTAAGTCTATTGTAGCAGCCATAAGGTCAACAATAGTTTCTGCTTCTACAACGCTGATAGTCGATGTTTCTTCTAACTTAGCTTTATAGTCTTGTAGTAACTGTTTATGTTTAAGAAGGTAAGGGTCATTGTTAAACTTAGTGCGCAAAGTGTTTTGCTTGTCCATTACCTTATTGAATTCTTTTTCTAGAACAACTAAGTCTATTATAGAATTAGGAACTTTAGTGTCAAGGTTAAGTACATCAGCAATAGTTTGCATATCACCAGTTACAGAATCTAATATACCTATTAACTGCATAAACTCTTTAGGCGATACTACTTGCTTAGTTAAGTTTACAGTTTGCTTTTCTGACATACTTACTTTAGGTAGTTCTTTTACCTTTTTGCCGTATATCTTTGCAATAGCTTCTCTTTTACCTAAACCTGCTGCTCTGTTTTGTGTGTAAGAAACATATGTTTGATTGTACATTAAATCTAACACAGACTGTATTGGCATACCTGTTCTTAACAGATACGAGAAGTGATTAGCAGACTCTTTGGTTATGTTAAATTTAGCTCTGTCACCATTTTTACCATCATCTATAATAAAGTTTAAGAACTGCGCATAAGTTAACCAGTGCTCTTGTTGCTTGTCTTGATTAACTAAAGTATTGTAAGTGTGCACAGTACCCTTAGAGTCTATTATATTAGAAAGAATAGGCATAGACTTTCCGCCAGACAATACCCTTACGTCTGTTTTAGAGTCATTTGCTAACCCACTAGATGCAAAGTAATTTACTACTCTGTTAAGTGAGGCTGCTATACCTATAAAGTTTCCAAGGAATCTATCTTGTATACGATACTCATCATCTATATGTAAGTCGTTCTGTGTTCTTGAAAATTCTTGTTTAGCTTTAGGGTCTTTAATTATATTAGATATATGATTTAGCCCTTTGTTGGTAATAGACTGCTGGAAATCAACAGGTTGCATAATTACTTTATAAACTTCTGGCGCTGTAAATAAATCAAATATTAAATCTAAAAACTCGTTTTTCTTTTTACCAACCTCAGATAAGTTTTCACTCTTGTCTTTCATGTTAATATGCAGACCATCACCATCTTTATCAGAACCCATAAGTGTAGCGTGCTCTGAAGGTATAATAACTGCATTTCCTGCAGAAGAAGCGTTAAAGCTTTTTACTACATAAACAATACCGTCACCTGGTTTAGACGCAGGTATACGAGAGGCAAGTACTTGGTCGCCCACTTTTACACCTCTAAGTTTTGCTATATATGGTAGTATAATTTCAGCTTTAGTTACATTACCGTTAGATACTTTATATGATTTTAAAGTTTCTGAGTATACTACTTGATTGTCTTCAATTTTTAAGTTTTGACCTATATCAGACATCTCTACAGAAAAAGTACCAGCCGTATCTAGCTTCATTACTTTTTTCTTGAACTGTGAGCTAACAACGCTGTTAAACGGCTGCTGATTTCCAATAAAGTTAATTCCTAGTATGTCTATTACATGTGAATCTATAAACGATTCTAGGCTTTCTTTATTATCATTAAAGACTTGCTCTAAGTCCGTGCCTTTAAAGTTATTGTCATACTGAAGCTGTAGTATATCAGCTAAAGCTTGTTTTATAGGCTCTAATAGCTCGTACCCTGTTTTACCTTTGTTAGGTCCAGAAGATACTTGCTCTATCACGTTAAACACATTAAAGTTAGCTATAACCTGTTTAGCTAGAGTACCTGTATTATTTTGATTATCTAGTTTAGTTTGTAAACCGAAGTTTTTACCATCAAAACCAGTAACTACATTTCCAGTTTCATCTTCAAATTGATACCATGAATTTTGATTCTTGATAAACTTTTGCAGATTAGAAACTTTACCCTCTTGAACTAGAGACTCGTAAGATGTATTTGCGTTAGAGCCTTTTTGTTTATTTAGGAAGTAAATGTCTTCTGCTGCGTTAATAATGTCTTCAACACTATGTGTTATACTAGAAAGCTCATCTGAAGTAATACCACCTTTAATTGAAGAATCAAAGTAAACTATAGGTATTACATTCTCACCTTCGTGTCTACGCATAGTCTCTTTCAACACTTCTCTGATTGAACGTAGTATTTCACTACTTGCAGAAAACTGTTCGTCTAAGACTTTTGTAGCAGTTTTAAAATATAAAGGAACTCTAACTCTACCAATGTGTTTTTCAAAAGCTGTATTGTCTAAGTTCTGACCATAGTACAAAGGCTTTAAGTTATTACCTGTTTCGTTTAGTTCACCGTAACTTAATTCTATAAGTTTTTGGTGTTCAGGTAAAACAAAAGACTCAGAGTCTGCTATATTAAGTTCCTGTAATAAAGTTTTTAGCTTATCATCTTTAACGATTATTGGTAGTATCCTAGAGTCTGTTATTGGCGACATAGGAGATGTGATACCCTTCATTCGTTTAGGGGTGTCAATAAGCATTTTGTTATCGTTGATAGCTATAGACTTATTAAAGTATAAATCTTGTACAAGAAACTTGTTTACATAATTTTGTTTGTATGCTTGCGCTACAATCTTTTTGTCAGATTTCTTTACTAACCCAGCCTCAAGAAGTTCATTAAATAAAGAATCAATTCTTTCTTCTATGTTAACCTTATCATTAGTGGTATTTGCTATGTTCTGATATAGGTTTTCTAGATTTTTGCTATCAAATAGTATAGCATTATTCATAAAGTACTGTCGCTGTGAATCACCAAAAACACCAATAAAGTGACGGTACTGTTTAGCTTTGTTTTTTATAGAATCTACTATATGCATAAACCTAGTTTGTTTTGCAACTACTGGGTTCATTCTAGAATTCTTAAAACCTTTTTTACTTCTACCATCATAGTAGCCTGACATATATCCTATTTCAGGACTCCACTGACCAACTCTACCTTGCATCTTGTTGTTTTGTAGGGCGTTTTGATTATACACAGCCTCAAACATCATGTATGCATATGGATTGTTAGGAAATAACTGTCTAAGTCTAGTAGGGTAAGCGCCTTGCTTGTCAAGCTTCATGCTTTTAAATGAAGACTCTAAGTTGTCTATATTGTTGTATAGATTAGATGTCTTATTAAAAGTACCAAGCATTTCATTTTCAGGATTTCTTACCTGACCTAATAAAGTCTTGGTGTTTCTAGATAAGAAACTAGCTTGCAAAATTTGTTTAATAAAACTATCCTGTACAGTATTTGTTCTTTTAGCGTTAAGCTTGTTGCTGTTAGGATAGAACCTAGGCATTTTATTGTCTTGGTCAAAAGAATATGCTACATAGAAATTAGTATTATATTCTTTTTCGTCAGCTTTATTGGCTTGATATTCTTTATAGTTATTTCTAAGCAGGGCAACTGCTGCACTATACTTATCATAAGAAGACTGTTCGTCTTTAGTTAGGCTTTTGCCTTCTTTAAGTTTTTGTTGTGCTTGTTGCGCTAGGTTGTAGTGAACACCGACCTTAAAGCCTTGAAGCATTCTATTAATCAACATAGTAAGAACTCTACCGCTAACGGCAGGGTCTTCTAAGTTTACGATACCTGTATTTTTAGATTCAAACTTATCTTTAAAAGTTAGCATTACAGAATCCCAGTCTACACTTAAAAATTGACTTTGCAGTAGATTTATTCTTTCTTCTGAAAAATAATCCATTACAGGCATTCCAGCAACTTTTATATTCTCTAGGTCTTCTTCTAGGAATTTATCGTTCTGGTCTATCTCTAAAGCGCTTACATTAAACGTGTTGTTGAATAAAGATAACAACGCAGCTTTTTTACGTTTAGGGTCTTTAGATGCTTCAAGTATATTCATGATACCAAACAATGTTTCTTTGTCTGATATAAGTGATTCTCTAATTACTTCAGTAGCTTTGCTAATTTTTATAGAAGGCCCTCTAGGTATAGATTCACTAACTACAATATTACCATCGCTGTCTATGTTAAACTGGAACACATTTTCATGCCTAAAAGACTTAAAATAAGACCAAACATTAGACATTGCCACTTCTAAATTATCACCAGGCTTATTAAGTTTAGTATTTACAAACTCAATAAACTCTTTAATAATTCTTTCATTACTAGAAGCAGGCGTACTTTTATCTACATTCTTAATAGCAATACTAACTTGCTCTTCAAAATTATTGTAGTTATACCTGTTACCATCTAGATATAAACCTAGTACAGTTTCTAACTTAGACTTACTAATGTGTGAGTCTGACTTCTTTTTGTTTTTATTGTACAACTCTAAAAAGTCGTTCATGTAAGAAGTAACTTTTCGGCTAGTACCACGCTTAAATTCTTCATTTAAAAAGTCACCAAACTTAACAGTAAGTTCGTCTTGATTTTGAGTATCTAGTTCTGTAGACTCTACATCTGCAAGTTTAGACTTAGTAGTTTGTATTAATGAAGTAAGAATATTAGACTCAATTCTTTTTAAGTTTTTCGTAAACCTAGAATTAATCGTGTCAGAGTTTTCTACATTATTAGTCTTTGCCGTTTCTTTTACCTCAAATAATAATTCTTGACGTCTAGCCTCAATGCGAGAAGCAGCTTTACTTAATACAGAAGATAAGTCTTGTTCTTCTGTGTAAGCTTCAGCAATTGCATTAGCTTCATCTTCTATAATTTGACTCTGCGCTATAGCTAAGTTTATACTAGCGTCAGCAGACATTATTTGATGTGAGTTAGATTTAGCAGAATCTTTTAAGAACATACCCTTACTTTTTGTGTAAGTGTTCCAAGATATAGGGTTCTGCTGTTTGTTTACGGCATTTCTAAAATCAGACAACATTTGATTGTAGTCTTGATTAAAGTATTCTGGAAAATGGTTGGCTAAAAGTATATCAGCAGTTTCTTCTGTGCTACCTTTTTTAATTCTAGCCCAAGCGTTAGTAAGCAAGGTCCTTACTTTACTGTTTTCTTTTTTAGCATTATTATTCCAAAATGGAGATGACAATGTATCTTGAAGACCAGCCGCTACTGCTAGTGCCTCGTTTTTAATTTCACCTTGCTGTGCATCAGGAAGTATATTAAAGCCCTGAGAAGCCATTAAAAGCTCCATGTCGGCTAAGTATCTTCTTTTTGCAGAGTCAGAGGTAATTTCAGTTTCAATATTGTTATCAGCTTTCCACTGTTCAATAGTTACTACACCTACTTTACTTCTAATAAGGTCTCTAAACTTTAGTTTTCTACCTTTGTACTCAACATCTAATTCATTATAGTTGTCAAGCTTTACTCTTTCAAATACAGGCTGATTAACAATCTCAGTTAAAAGAGCTTGCATTTCAGGCGTGTTTTGATATAGTGTTTGATAAGTGTGCCAGTTTTCATGGTGAAACACTTCTTGAGTCATTGTAAGCGGATTAATAAACTTAGCCAAACCAATAGCCATACCAATAGCAGGTTTACCTAAATCATCAATAAGGCTTTCATCAAAAAAGATTGCAGTGTTAGGCTCAAGCTCCATTTGTTCATCTGCCCAAACTTCAAGTTGACCACCATATAATCTTTTACCTAGTCTTTGTCGTGCAGCAGATAAAGTTTCAGACTTAGCTTGTATGTTTTTTACTTTATCCGCACCTCCTGTTACCGAAGCAGTATCACTTACATCTTCTTTTGAAGTAACGTCTTCATCAACTTCTTTTTCTTGAGTACGATTATCTTCTGACTTTTCAGTTTTTTCTTTTGCTGATTCTGTAGTTTCCTCATTTACAGACTCTTGCGTAGTAACTGTTTCAGTTACATTACCTGCTGCATCTACAGTCTTGGTAGTAACTGTCTCGCCTTCAGTTTTAGTAAATACGAAAGTACCCTCTTCAGCGTTTTTTTGAGCTTCAAAGTCTATACTAAAATCTGCACCTGCTATTTGCTGTGCTTTTTTTACTTTACCTGTAGCTACGATTTCATCATAGTAAGGCTTATTTTTAGTGTCAGCTATAAATGCTTGCTCTTCTTCGGTAAGCTCTTCACCTCTAGCCTCTTTATCAACTATTTCATTAAGCTGTGGCAATACATCACGCTCTACTCGTTCCTGTTCACGACGCATAGTTGCTTGTGCGTAAACATTTTTTATAGCAGACTCATGTACTTGGTTTTCAGTCCTAGCTGTTTTAGGGTTACCTGCCTCATCTAGTTGTGGATTACCTGCTTCGTCTAGTAATTGTATATCACCAGCTTTTACTTCAGCAATAGCCTCTTCTACACCTGCAAGCATAGCAGCCTCTTGGTCTTTTTCTAAACCTTGAGCTTTAATCTTTTCTTTTTCAGCCTCTAAGCTTTCAAGCTGTCTGTCAACAATATTTTTATTTCTATTTTTTTGACGAGTAGCTAATATTACTCTAGCTTTTTCTTTTTCATTAAGACCTATGCTAGGAGTACTCTCAACAAGAGTCTCCATTTCTTTGGCTGTTTCTGTAAAAGTAGTATGCTGTTCTTCAGTTATTTTACCTTCTTCTAACAGGTGATTTACTAAATCTACATAGTAATCCCCTTTACCTTCAAGTACTCGTTTTACAAGTAACTTATCTAGTTGCCTTACTTTTAATGCTTTTAATTCTTGAACAGATTTACCAGAGGTAGCTCTTGTACCTCCACCAGGTTCTTCACCTAATTGTTTTTCCGTTAAGTCAAATTGCTCGACGTCTTGAAATAAAAACTCTTCATCAAACCCCTTTTCAAGCGTAAACAAACGTTTTCTTTCTGCAGACACATCTACTGCTGCCTTAACACCAGATACGGCCATAGACGAAGCAAATGCAATTACACGAGTAGGTAAAGCTTCTTGGCTAGTAAAGTAATCCATATAGGACATAAACTCTTCACCTTTTGCTTCAGCTAAATTACTTTTAGATGACCAGTCTTGATAAACTTCTTGGAACTGCTCAAGCATACCATCTGTAAGTACAATACCAGATACTTTAGCCATATTACCAATAACTGACTTTATACCTGGTGCTTTTGTAAAGTTTAATGATAAAGCTTTTTGTGTATTTTTAGGAAGCATAGCTTTTAAAAACTTATTACCTCCTGTAACAAAACCTAACTGAAGACCATCTACAGCCATCCATTTCATATTGTCTACGAATGTATCATGTGCAACTACAGATGCTTGCTCTTTAGTAAGACCGTCTCTTAGTGCGTCATTGTATACCTGACCAGCTATTATCGTACCTTCACTTATATTACCCAATGCAGCTCCACCCGCAAAAGATGTAGCTCCTTTAGCAAATTTAGAACCTTGGTGCATGTGCTTAACTAAACCAAGCTGTTGCATTTTACGGCCTACGCTAAAGCTTTTGTTAGCTGCTGACAAGCCACGATACACTGCTTGTGCACCTCTAGCACCTACCATACCAGGTATAAAAAATGATAATGTAAATGGAACTGCTCTAGACGCATGTGTAAACCAAAAATCTATATCAAACATATCATTGAACGTAACGTTAGATACGTCTGATAGTTCGGCTACAGGGTCTCCTACAGCTTGCAATTCTTTACCTGCTTTATGAAAAGCATCAGAGAAAAAACTAGATACAGGTTTTGTAGTATCTAGCCCATAAATTTCTTTAGAAAGCTCAGAAGCTACTACATGTGCAGGAGACGTTTTAGTAATAAAATCAGTAGCATCACCTAACCCAACAACTAAATCACCAAGACCTGCTACAAAAGAACGAGCACCTTTTTCAACAAGGTTCATGTCGTAATCTATAGATTGCTTGCTTGCTGCTTGTTCTAAGTACTGCTGTTCGGCTAGTTTTTCTTCTTCAGTATAACCAACACCAAAAATGCTAGTTGAGTCTATACCTTGTTCTTTAGATAAATCTACCCTTACAGATGGGGTTTCTTGTGACTTTAAAAAACTGTTGTCGTATTTTTTAATGTCATCTTTAGGTGAACCTACTCCGTTGCTCATTTTATTTCTGTTGTGTAATTATACTGTTTCGAATAGCGCCAGCGAGTTCTACTAACTCTTTTTCACTAGCTTCTATAACTTCTTGCTGTACGCCCCTTTCTTGCGCAAGTAAAGATAAGTTTTTAATAAATAACTGTGGGTCGTCAGAAACTATAGCTGAATACAAATCTGGATTAGCATTAACATTAAGAATTTCATT
>VMHT01121312.1_pt1 | contig 19783 bp, 35 predicted proteins | sample 4693611 | NCBI WGS metagenome assembly VMHT01 (sample SAMN12280063, study PRJNA550983) | marine metagenome | isolation source: seawater sampled from same location over 5 years 0.02-0.2 micron viral filtrate | place: USA: collected off the coast of southern California halfway between the port... ...
AATCTTTTCTCTCTGGAGGTAATATACCTAACTGTTCAAATATATCTTTTTCTTTTTTATTTGCGGTATTATTATCTGTAGGTTCAAATGTTCGACCCTCTTCTTCAAGAGCAGAAAAATTATTTCCAGAAGCAAGTAAACATACATAATTCGGATTGTAAAATTCAAATATGGTAAATGTTTTATTTTCTTTATTATAAGAAATTACAATTTTTGCAGGAATTGTTGTTTCCCCAGACCTTAAAAGGGAATCTCCATTAAGAATTGGCTGTTCATTCTTATTAGATGCAATATTGACTGCTGTGTTAAAGTCTGTACATAAAACAGGTTTATTTGAAATTTGACCTTGCTGTGCAAAAGCTGAAGTTGCTAACATAAGTCCACTAATATACAATAGATACTTCTTCATCATCTTCTTGCTCCCATTGAGTTATAAATGAATCAATGGTTTCTACTAGGGGCTGAAGATATTCAGTTTTATCTTTGATAAATTCTTGAACATTACCATCTTCAGATACTACTAAAATTACCACTTGATTAATAGTTGTTTCTGTCAGTTCTTGATACATTTCGCAATAAGCAGAACCTTGAATAAAATAATCTTCAATATATTCTTCTTTTTTTGGATTCTTAGATGTTTTAAAATCAATTACAGAAAGAACATTATTCCATTCAGCAATACAATCTACTCTACCAGCAACCCTATATTTATCACTCCATAGTGCCGCTTCAATCAAATGAATATTATTCAGCTTCTCATCTAATACTGGTTGTAATTGTGAAAATAAACACCAAGGTAAAAACTTTTCCTTGTGAACTTCGACATCTTTATTATTTATATAATCTTCACATATTTTATGAACAGCTGTTCCTCTTGCAGCAGAAGTTCTAGAAATATGATTTGCAACATCATATCCTACTTTCTTCCTCCACTCTTTAAGCCACTTTTTTTTACTCTCTCTTGCACCTAAAACAGTAGTAATAGAAGGATATATTCCACCAGAATCTGTAGTATAAAACCGTTTCCCATTTACATTTTTAGATACAGCTTTTCCTACTTCAATATTAAAATGATTAAACATAAAAAGAACTCAAAATATGATTAATAAAAATACTATGATACCATTATTATTTTAAAATGTCAAGAGTTTTTTTAATAAAAAATATAACCCGATAATAATCACACTAGAAAATATGATGAACAAGAAAATTATCTTTTCCATTTCCCCATTTTAATGAAAATTTTCAATTTATCTTTCCAAGTTAATTCTTTTTGAGGAGTGGCCCAAAAAGTTCTAGAATTCCAAACATAAATTTTTATATTTTTATTTGATTCCTCTATTGTCATTCAAATTATCCTCCTACTAATTCAAAGTGTGGAGCATCAATGAAGGGACGCCTTCCCTGACTTCTTCTCTCATCAATATAATGATTCATTGCATCTTCTGCTGTACCTTCCCAAAGTGCAAGGTCTTGAATATTCCATGCAGCACCCCATCTAACCATCACATCTTCTTCATATGCTGCTTGTTTCATTGCATCTGCAACTTCATCATAAACTCCAATTTCCCAGCATCCTCTACCATTTACATAAGCCATTAAATCAACTGCATCTCCTGTTAGATGTTTTGATTTCATGGTTTGTGATGCACCGGATGCAACTAATTCTTTTTGTTTTTCTTCAGACCTTAATCCTTCAATTACACCAAAATCAATTTTAGTAAAAGTTATAGCTTTTTTTACAACTCTTATTAAATCTGGATGCACTCCTTCCATTCGGTCTAAAGATCTTTGTGAAAGTTTAAACATTTATTCAGCTCCTTGTTTAATTTTGTTAATTAAGTAACTTCTTACCAAACCAGAACGCACAATATCAGCAATAGTATATTCAATCAATGCAAATTCTTCCATATTTGAAACAATATTCATGAAAACACTCATTCCTTCTTTTTCATAATTCTTTTGAAGGTCTGTTTGAAAGAAGTCTCCACAAAATATAATTTTAGAATCTTGTCCTACTCTAGTAATTATAGTATCTAATTCATGAAAATTTAAATTTTGACATTCATCTACAATAATTATTGCATTATCAAGAGTTATACCACGGAGAAAACTAGTGGTCATAAACATAAATGAATTTTGATTTTTTAACTTATCATAAAGCATTTTAAATGCATGCTCATTAGGCTGTTCAAACATGAACTGTACCATATTTTGATAAGGGACTTGAAATAAAGCTGTTTTGTCTTCTTCATCTCCTGGCAAGAATCCAATCTCTCTAGTGGGTACAGCTGAGCGTACCAAATACACACATTCATATGGTGTTTCTGGATTCAGCACATCTTTAAGTGCTAAATATATTGAAATGAATGATTTTCCTGTTCCAGCTGCACCATATAAAAATAAATTCTTATTTTCTTTATATGCATCAAAAGCTGCTTTCTGATTTTCTGTAACAGGTTTGATTGGAAGTAAGTTATGAAATTTAATATCTTTGTTTTTGCTCATAGAAAAATCTCAAATGAAACTATTGTATTTCTATTTATCTGTTTTTCCATTTTTTTATTGCTTGTTCCACCTTGACATCTCTAATTGAACGGCTACCGTACCGTTCGGCAACAGGTGTATGTGGATTCTGTTCTGCAATTTTTGACATGACTTCTCTGAAGCCTCCATCAGTTTTACTGTCAAGATTCCCAACAGTGGAAACAATAGCAAATCCATTCGGCACCTGTTCAATATGAGGGTTTAATTTTAAAAGTTTATCTTTTTCATCAATAGAAAGAAAATCTTCAAAGCTTTGATTATTTTCATAATCATGAAATTTATATGTTGGCATGTTCAAACCATGTTGGAATATTTCTTTTTGTCCATCTTGCAAATCCTTTCTTCTCTTTTATGTAATAATTTCTATAAGATTCGATAGATGTTTCTAATTTGCAATAGTTAGGCATTGCTGGTGGAGGGTCTGTAAATTTACCTTTAGAAATATTTAAAGGTGAATTATTTATTATATCATATAATTTGTTTTCAGTCAAATGAATTTTTCCATAACGGTGAGTGTATTCACAACAGAGTCCAACCCATAATTTATATAGCCAATTATAATTGGAAGCATTATTCCTAGCCCAAATAGCACTAGGATGAGATATATGACTGGCTTTATAAAGAAGTTGTTCATAGTTATCTCTTGCATGTCTCCATCTTTTGATTCTTCTTCCATTTTGTATTTCCGTATATTGTGTTCCATCTAAAACTCTGTGAGCTGTAGACATTAATTGTGCATACTCAATAATCATTTTTACAATGTGCTTATCACAATGCATTTTAGCACATTCCCAAGTATTTTTGTCAAGAAAAAATACATTCATAATGTTGCACCTTTAGAATTTAAATATTTCTTTGCATACAAAAACTCTTTTTCGTATGCTTCATGTTCCCAAGGGAAATCATTATAATCATCTTGATTCATATCATATTTTCTATTTTTCCATAAAACAGTACCATTATGAAAATCTTTTAATTCTTTTCTTACATGCTGCTTTACATGTATCATTTCATGACAAACTGTTTCAATTAAATCATAATATTCAAGTTTCCTATCTAATTCAATAATAAACTCACGGGAAGAAAACGAATGACAAAAAGCATAAACACCTTCTTTAGCTAAAAGATTAGAAAAATGAACATCTATGTCCAGAGTACGAAACCTTGGAAGAAGAGTCTTTAACATAAAATCAATTACATCTTGAACCGCTCTTCTTTTCTTAGCTGTACTACCTTTGATAGTAATAGTATTCATAGACCGTTCCTTAGAAAGAATTCTCATCAAATAGATATTTATTCTAACCTCTCTAGAACATAATGTCAAGACTTTTTTACATAATTATCATCCCATCCAAAAGATTCTTTGACTACTGCATCAGACAATCCTTTATAGATTCTATGCAATTTCTTATCCTTTGCACTAATTAGAAGTTCTGCTTCATCAGCATGCAAACTCTCTAACAACTGAATAAACATGTTTTCACGTTTAAAGCCTGGAAGGTTATCATTACCACCTTTGACAAAATGATAAAGTTTTCTTGCTTCCTTTCTCAAAATTGAGTGTTCTTCTCCAGCTGGAGATTCATTTTTAATGTAAGGAACTTCTCCTTCTGGAAGTAACCATTTTATATTTGGGTCAAAAGATGATTTAATTATCATTCTTAAGCTGTCACAATCATATTTTTTTAAAACTGCAACTTTTTTAGGTTTATCTTTTGCATTGTTTACTTTTGTCAGTATTTCAGAAAAAAGTAATGTGAAAGTATCTTCGGGCATTTAGTTCTCCTAGAAGTCAGTGATAGAATCCATCAAGTTTCTTAATCGGTTCTTAATGAAATAATTTAATAATTTAGAGCGGTCACCAGATTTTGCAGTTTTAAATTCTGTAGTAATCTGTTCTTGTAAATTATTAGGTACAAATGTCAAATCAATCAACCTTTGATTTCTTTGATAATTTCTTTTTGTTCTCTCATCACAAAAATCATCTGGCTCCTTTTGAATAAGATCATCAATCTTTTTAGCACTCAATGGTTTCTGTCTCATATTTTCAACAAAGGTATTGTCTGGAGAAAGAAAATTGGGAATGCCATCACTTCTATCACCTTTCAGAATATGTACTTTAATATATTCTTGAGGGTCTGAACCAGAAATAAACTTTTTAAGTGTAGGACTGTATTGTTTTACAAAAGGATATTTTTGTAATTGGAAGAAATCCTTATCACTGGAAATAATTAAAATGTCTTTTGGTAAAGGATTTTTAGACATATCAAAAACCAAAGAGGCTATAATATCATCAGCCTCTGCATTCATTACTTCAATAGTTTTATAAGGAAAGTTTTCTTTTATCTCTTCCCTTATCTTATTTAGTGTCTTAAAAATAGAGTCCCAATCTAAGTTTGAAGATTCTCTACTTTTCTTACGATTCTGTTTATAGTAAGGAAATATTTCTTTTCTCCAATAATTCCTACCATCATAACAAATAACCAGCTCTCCATACTCCTCATAAAATTTTGTTCTATATGATCTTAGGGAATTCAAGACCATATGTCTAACCATATCTTCTTTTACTTCATTGTCTTTTTGATTGACCACTTGCATCATTAAATTACTAATGGTCACTTGATTCATATCTATCAATATCACATTAATTCTCTATTACATTTTTAGTATATTTTCTCTATAATCTGTATCTATTTCTAGTGTCCATGTTTCACCTATGTCTGGATAAAAAACTCCTACTGTTCTTTTTGGATAACCGTTTGAATAATATGCAAGTGCCACACAATGAGTTTTCACTAATTGGTCTTCGTTTTCACCACAATACATACCATACCAATCACCAGTTTTCAGAAAGTTTTCCATGATACTTATATACCCAGAAATTTTTGAAACTAATAATGAAGCACCTTTAACATTTTTTCTATCACTAGCTTTTGCATCTTTAAGTTTTAACTTATTGACTGCAATCCAATCTTTAATATTCATAAAATTTAATGGGTCTTCATCACTCCTTCTTAACACGGATGGATGAACATGCTTATACTTTGGAGGATTTTCTTTCATCCGTTTTTCTCGAGCTTTCTTCAGACGTTCTGCTGCAGCAAGACGTTGTTCTTCACTCATAGGCTTTCGTATTTTACGATACTTTTTTTTAGGACGTTCATCTTTATCTTCTTGTTTTGCAAAAAACATAGATAAATTAGCAACTTCTTTCTTTCTTCTAGCCATATTAACCTATCAATTTTCTTTGTTCACGTTTAAGTCTACGCATTGTTGCTTCTCTTGCAAGTTTACGTTTAAGACCTTTTGACTTATAAAACCTACGTTCCCTCAACTCTTTAAGAAGTCCAGATTTCTGTACTTTCTTTTTGAATATCTTTAAAGCTGTATTTACATCATCACCTTTCACCCTTACTGCCAATCCTAAAGGTTCATTGTTATTGTATTTTGAATATCGTTTTTTCATCCAACCTTTTCAATTAATTTACCGTTTCCAAACAATGCATATTCACCACATTCTTCTAAAGTTATAAAGACTACTGTTTCTAATGAATAAGACATTTCTTCTGCAGCTTTTCTTGCTTCTTCAAGTGTTTTAAAAAGTTTCATTTCTTTTTTCTTCGTTAAATGTTTCTAACCAACTACTTACTGAAACTAGAACTGTGTCTCCATCTTTATCCTTTGAAAGCATTATGAAATCTTGTTCAGCTAGACTATCAATAGTCTTTCTGATTATTTGTTCTGTCATCTCCTCTCTATTTAAATATCTTCCCCAGAGAAAAGTCAGTAGCATTCCTGAGAGAGAAATGATAGTCTTTGAAAACTCAATATCCAATATTTACCTCTTTTGATGTATCACCCAAACCAACAATACTATGATAACCCAATGGATAGGACTTGTCAAGTTTTTTTATGCATTTTTATAAAATATTCTGCATCTAAAACCACAAGAGGCCTTCGATTATTTTTCTTCATGATTACGATGGGTTCATGATTTTTTGCATTGACTTTTGCTTGTTCATATGCATTCCAGACATTCAATTTTTCCACATTCTTGCACTCTACCGAATAATCAAATTTCTCTCTTGCAGCACGAGCCATTATCAAATCCTCCCCTCCTGCACCCATACTTCTGGACTCAATATCTTCTTCATGAATTTCCAATTCTTCTATCAGCTGAGATCTAACCCATTGCTGAAGTTTTCTTCCTTTCGCTTTTGCCGAACTTGTTAACATAATAAACTCCAATAAACAATATTTATTAAAGTTTTTTTTCTCTTAATAATTTTATCATTGCAAAAAACTTGTAAACATAATTTAGTGTTTCTTTAGGTAAATTTAATTTTTCAATATCTGTTGTATTATATTTTTTTATCTGTTGCCGGACAAAAGTTGGCCCAACATTATAAGATGCAAGAATTAAAGGCCAAGTGCTGAATCTTTCTCTTAAAAAAATAAAATACTTTGCAGCACCTATTGTTGATATTTTCCAATTAAAAGTTTCTGAAACTTTCATATTCAAATGCTTTGCTGTTATATTATTAATTTGCCACATCCCTTTCGCACCTTTTGGAGAAACTGCAAGAGGATTGAAACAACTTTCAATAACAGGAATATATATTAACTCCAAAGGCAATCTATATCTTTCAAAAATATTAACAATATAATTAAAATATAAATTTTCTTTTTCTATATTTAAACATTGTTTTACAGTATATCTAAAAGAATAGCTATTATAAAAATAATTTACTCCTTGTAAAGTATGATTGTGATGGTTTGCAGATAAAAATGCAAAACAAAAAAGACCAAAAAAGAATTTTTTCATATTAGTCTGTAATTATACGAACATCTAATTCTTTAATTAATTCTTTTTTCTTTTCAATACTATAATCTCTCCACTGTTCAATTTCTAACAAACTCCTTTTACATCCTATGCAATGAGTTTGTAACATATTCAATCTGCAAACCTTAATACATACACTTGTTTCAGCTGAATTATATGGTGGAAAAGAATTTTTCATGTACAAGTATTACCATTCTGTATTCTCTTCTTGTATATTTTCTTCATTTATATCTTCTCCACAAAAGGGGCAAAAAGTGATAAAATATGATTGTTCTAACATATCATGTTTTAAAGTAAATTCTGCGTTGCATGTTTCACACGCAACAATTTGTTGTGACATATATTTTCCTTTAAGTTGCCAAAATGTTGACATGCATTATGCTACCAAATCTACAACTTCACATACACCAGCTGAACAAGCAAGTTCTTGACTACCAGCTGTATAATCCTCTTTTTCATATTCAGATAATTTATTCCAATCAACATTTTTAGGCATAAGTTTTAATGCTTCAAGATATTCTTCTTCCGAACAATCTTGATATGGTGCTTGTCTGTATGTGTGTTCACTAAATGGTAAGAAAGAAATACCAGATATACCATCAAAGTTTTCGTATACCCAAGCTCCAACTTCCATCCATTCATTCTCTTTAACTGAAATTGTAACTGATGGTTTATGTTCACACCATGATTCTTGATAGATTTTCCATATTTCCATTTGCTCAATTGCAGTCATCGAATATCTAAAAACTGCATCATCTGGAGATTTCATTGGAAATGAAAATACTGTTGTATGTGTTGGTTTCATAACATCAGCTTCATTTGGAAATCCTGCTTCTTTCATAAATGCACACAAAGGGTCTTTATTATCTGCTCGGACTGTTCTGATGTAATAAGGATTATGTCTTGCATGAATTCCAGATGCAGAATCTACTAATTGTGAAACTGTTCCAGAAGGCTTGACACAAGTGATTGCAGCAGACTGAGGAATATCTAATTTCTCTGCCCATTCTTTGTTTGTGTCTACTGCAACTTTTCTTAATTCCTTTAAAGTTGCAGATAAAACATCTTTACCTTTAGAACCATTCATAAGAGGGTTATCCATGATACCAGTAAGTGATACTCCAAGCAATCTTTCTTCTGAGCAATTAGTCTTCCATTCCTTCGATAGATACTTAAAGTTAACTAGCGTTGACTGTAGAGTGCCCAGAATCGTTGCTACACGGACTTTTTCTTTTAGAGATTCCAGAACATCATCTTTTCTCACTACAACTTCTGAAAGATTGCATGTTTCCCGATCTCTCAAAATAATTTCTGAACACGGATTTGTGCCGAAATCATCCCTTGGTTCACGCCTAATATGGTCTTTTGTATTTAAGGATTCAACTTGTCTGCGAGCTGATGCAGCATTGTAAATACCACGTTCTCCAGATTTTGAATCATACAAAGCCAACCATTCTCTCATAAAAGTTCCAATGTCAGGTTTTTCTGTATAATTCACAGAATTGTTTGCAAGTGCTCTTTGTGCATTATTTTCCCACCAGCTACCAGATTTTGCATGACGCATTTGTTCATCTGTTAAATTTGAAAGTGAAATTAATGCACTTCTGCGAACACCTCCAACAACAACTATTTCTGCAATCTTACATACTATATCATGACATTCAACTGATTTTAGTTTTCTTCCTTTAGCATTTTTAAATATATTAACTGTAAATTTAAAAAGGTCTATTAAAGGCTCAGGCCCAGAAGCACGTCCTCCAAAAGTTTTTAATGGTTTTCCTGCTGCTCTAACTTTAGTTGTATCCCATGTTGGAACTAATCCTTGATACAAAAGAGAAACTAATTCACGCATTGCTTTTGCCCAACCAAGTTTACTATCTGCAACAACAATACATGTATCAGTTGGATAAAATTCTTCTGCAACAAGAGGCAATTTATTTACATAATCTGTCTCAACAGAAAATCCTACACCTGTGCCGTTCATCAAAACATAAAGTATTTCATCAAAACTTCTTGGACTATTTACTTTTATATAAGAACAATTATATCCAGCCATGTTCTCTTTTTTAAGAGCTTCTCCGGCAGTCATCAAACACCTCATAGAAGGCATCACATCCAATCTTTTAACTGCATTTTCTAATTTAGTAACTTCAATGTCATTTAAATCATATCCTGTTTGGTCTGAAATAAAATCTCCAAAAAAATCAAAATACCGTTTAACCGTTTCTTCCCAAGTTTCTCTTCTTCCCTTTTCATAGTTCCATCTTGCATAACGGCTTAAGTGTATAAATGTTTGGTATTCTGTAGGTAATGACATTCTAATCCTTTCTTATATTAATTAATTTTTTTCCAACTTGAGAAGACAGCTATCCCTTCTAAACCCGAATAAGTGTTTTTATTTATAATGTTCTGTATTTCATTTTTTGACATACCATTCTGAATCATTTCATTAATATCTTTGAACTTAATATAGTTAGGCCACAGCACAACCTTATAATTTTCTTTCAAATATTTTTCAATGTTACTACATATTTCCTTGTTTCTTGGTTCATTGTCTGGAATTAAAATACTATTATCTATATACTCAGGAAGACGTAAGTCTCCATGAGCAACTGCAACACCATTATCTAAAAACAAACTATCAATAGGGCCTTCTACAATTTGTAATGGTTTGTTTGTAACAATACGTTCCATTCCAAATATTTTTGGAATTTTTTTATTTAAAACTATAGTTAAATATTTTGGTTCTTCATTGCCGAAAGCTCTACCTTGAAAAGCAAAGAAAGTCTTTTCTTTATTGTAGAATGGAATGACTATTCTTGGATGGTCATTCGATGAGCTTGACGTAAAAGAACTTGATAGGTCACTTGCAAATTTATAAAACTTAGGTGCATAATATAAAATATTCCAGTATTTTTCTGGAATCATTCTTTTTACAAAAAGTTTTTTAGCAGGATGTGTATCATCTAAATCTGCAAAACTTTTTAGATTAACTTTTCTTTTATATTCAAAATTAAATTTAGGAGAAGGAACACTGGTTTTGGGACGGTGGCCCGTAGCAGTTTGACCATCTTTGTACTTCTCAAGTAAATATTCATCGTATAGATTCTTATTTATACGTTTCAAAAAGTTAGCAAAAGAAGTCCCATAAGAACAATTGTGACACTTATAAAACAAATCTTGCTTGACTTGATATATAAATCCTCTAGCCTTGTTCTTATTTTTTTGAGAATCCCCACAAATAGGGCATCTCATATTCCAAAGATTTGAATTTTTGCGAGTGAATTTTTCTAGCTGGGGAGATAGAAGAGAAACAAACTTCACATCAATATAACTCATAGCAAATCATTTACTAAAGGTGAAAAATTTTAGTATAACAAATTCTAATCAGATTGTCAAGTTTTAATCTTCAAATGGGTCATCATAATCTGGACTACTATCAAAATTCATTTTAATTACTGGTACAACATTCTTCAGCCAATTTTTAAGTGGTTCTAGTTTTCCTTTTGTTAGTCCATCAAGAGAAAGAAAATACTCATCACCATATCCAGTGTTTTGCCATTTTATACCTTCACTTTCATTTACCATAGTTTTGAATTCTACAGCACCCATTCCAAATTGTATTATATGCTCTCCATTTTTATAATTTTCTGTTGGGTATACTTCAACTCTTCCGTCTGTAAATGCTTCTTCTGATGCAACATAATCAGCTGTTGCCATGTTCGCAATCTCTGGTGTTCCTTTTATGTACAACTCTTTAAGGTCATAATGATTCTTAACTAAAGTCATGGCTGTTAGAACTTGCATCATCTTTTGTGCTGCATCCATATGACTTTTTGATTGACCAGCATGTATTAAATAATTTTTCATAATTAACATAACATCTTTTGCATCTTTCACAGCTCCATATGTTTTTTGAAATGTGCTTCCTTTTCCTGCACCTTTAAATGCATACCCTTTATTATATGCAGCATGAAGAACATCAACTTTTGTTCTGTCAAAAAATACAGCCTGGGTTGGTTCAGAAGGATGAATAATTCCTTCACCATTCCTATCTACAGCTCCATCATATCCTAAATCACGAAATACTTTATTCCATAAATTTGTAGAACCTTTTGCTTTTTCATTTCTAACAATTTTAAGTCTTACTTTATCATCACTGAAATTTGCTTTCTTACTTTTATCTTTTATTCCGTCTGAAATTTCATCAAAATACTTGTCTATTGTAGATGTTGCCAATTGTGATGTTAAACAGAAGAAAGTATATCTTGTCATGTTCCAAAATCTACCACCAGGCGTACGATTTCTAGAATTGTTATTTGCTTCTAGTAAAATTGCTTTTGCAGCCTCCCATCCTAAATATTCACTCATTTTATTTTTCTTCATGAAAAATTCAATAATCATCTTTGCAAGTTTATCATAATCTTTGTCCCAATCTCTTGAGTTATACTTTTTTAAATCAACAATTCTATTACTTCTTTTTGGTTTAAAAATGTAAACAAAAGGATTCTCTCCTGCAAATGGTACTTTTAAAATTCTATCTTTACGATTTGAATAACTTCTCCAAGCTTCTTTTAAAGGATAAGTATAAATTCCATTTGGTGTATTGAATGTTGACTTTGGATTTATTCCTAATTTGAACCCCTCTGCATTTTTAGGAATTCCTTTTCCCTTTCCACTTGAGGATGTAGACTTTGAACCCACATCTTGAACATATGTAATGTAAACATTTTCATCAGTATGATATTTTTCAAGTATATCATAAATTGAAATTTTAGGATTCAACTCAGGATTTCTCCTTGCTTCATCTATAAATTGTATAAAAGTTTTCATTTTTTTATCCCCATATTGGTAACTTCTGTATTGCAAACCCAATGACAATAGAACCTCCAATAATTATCCATCTCCACTTTTCAAGAAGCCCCACTCTTTTAGATATTTGCTCTGTCAATTTTTTAAATTCTTCATTATCTTTTCTACTATGCTCATTCATAGTTTCACGCAATCTATTTTCAGTATTAGTAATACATTCTCTCAATTCTTTTGAATTAGTAGTAACTCTTGAATGAAGTTCTTGAATACTATCATTTAATCTTTTTTCTTGTGTTTCCAAGCTTTCCTCTTGTTTAGATATTCTTTCTTCATGTACAGCCATAATAGTATGTAACGATTGTGAAACGTCTGCTATTTTTTCTATTGCTGAATCTAATCTTCTGTGAATAGTTTTCAAATCATCAACATCCTTTTTAAGAAGAGCCACATCTGTTTCTATACTTGATGCCATTACTTAAATCCTAATTCCTTTAATTGTTTGATTGTAGATGCAGCCGAAGTGTGATGAATACCTACACCACCTTTGGCTGAAAATTCTTTCACATTTTTCATCATATCATCAATCAATAAAGTACCTTTTTTTGCAAAATCTTGCTTTTCAGCTCGCAACACCAGATGAACTTTATTTGATGGAAAGTTAAAAGTTTTTTTCATCCATTTAACTTTATCTCCTTGAGAAGTTTTACTAATCTTTCCTCGCTTTGCACTTGGAAAAGCAGTTAAAATATATAAATCATATTTACTAATAAATTTCCATAACTTATCTGCATCAGACATTTTAGGAAGATTTGCATATAAATCCAAAGGCAATTTATCCCACAAATCATCATTAAAATCTTGACCTAATATTTCTTTAGACCCCTTTAGAAAATCTGCAATAACCCCATCCATATCACAATAGATTCTTGGAAGCTCTTGCTCTTCCCTAAATGTCTGGAATGTCTGTAATTGATTTTTCATAATACTCTATAATTTCTTTTTGCTGAATTATGTATCTTTTAATATCAGATACGTTGATAGAAAGATTTTCATAATCTTTTGGAGTAATTGCAAAAAAGACAATAACACCACTTTGCTCCTTTTTAAGCTCTTCAAAGAAAACATTAACATTATCTTCTGTCACAACATACCACTCAAGACTATTCATCTTGAGTGGTTTTGGACTGAGCTGTAACGGAATATCAGTTTTAATAAATTTTGTTTCTACTATTACTTTTGGTTCTAGTGGAGGTAATGGTTCAGAGGAAAATATTGAACAGTTACTGAGAAATGGTAGGGAGAGCAGTAATATCTTCCAACTCTTTAAAAATCTTAGTTGTTGAATCATTTACTCTTTTCTCAATTAATCCTGGCTTCGCAGCAGATAATTTTGTTAAATTATGCTTATTCAATTTCTGAACAAGTTCATCTTTATAATTTTCTGCATTTTGTAATTTTATCTGCAAATCACTATTTATCTTTTCTATACGTTCACTTTCTTGTCTCAAGCTGTCCAGTGCTTGAGTAGTTGTCTTTACTGCATTCTCATATGAGGAGATGCTGACTTTTAGAGTTTGTATAGTCTCCTGAGTGTCTTTGAAGTAAGAATAACCACCGTACATGACAGTTCCCAAGATTAAAAGGACTATAACAAAACCATACAGTTTAATCATACTTCCTTCTGAAAGATTTTGCAAGTCTTAAAATGCGTTTTGGTTGATTTTCTTCAAAAGAAAGTTTTTTGTTTGACGTTTTAAAATCCTTCTTCCTCATGATAGTCTTTGCAATCAGTTCAAATTCTTTGCCGTCCCACTTGAGGACGAAAGGCATGTTAATGTCTGTTTTAATATCATTGAGAACAGCCTGCGCATCATTTCCTAGTTTTGGAATTTGTTTCCCATACTTTTTGTGTGATTGTTTAAAAAGACGAATTAATTCTGCAACTGTTATTTGTTTTACATTTCTTGTATCATTTACTCTTTGCAAGAAGTGTCTAGTAAATTCAACATCTACACCTAGTGATTTGTAAAGTTTATCAGCATATTTTTCTACAGTATCTAAATCTTTTAAAGATAATTTATCCGTATCATTCATATGTTATCTTTTTTCTTTACCTGACGTTTTTCTCTTCTGGTCATTATTCTTTTAACTAGTTCTTTGACATTTCTTGTTCTTCCATCATAAGTCATATCTTTTTTCTTTTTTTTAATTTTCAAAGGTGGAACATAATTTGTTAAAGACCCCGTATCACTTGTTGGTGATTCTTCATTTTGAATACCTAGCTCTTTTTTATTATAAAAATTTTTCATTAATTCTGAAAAAGTAATCATATTTTTACCTTATATCATCTATTGATATATAAATTGTTTTATTTGTTGGTACATGAATTGCAGGATAAATGTTTACACCAAGAATTACATCAATGGGTTCTGTACCTTCTGGTATGTAAAGTTCATCATCGGGCTTAGCATATGTTTTTAAGTCTGATAAAAGAACCTGTGTTTCAAGGAAATATTTTCCTTCCAACATTCCACTATATCCTTCTGTAATTTCATTAGATAGAAATTCTGGATTTTTTAGTAATTCTTCCATCAATTGTTTTTCTAAAAAAGAAAAATCTTCAATCTCTTCTTTAAATGTATCTTTTAAAAGAAAAAGAGCAGCTGCATAAGTTCCTAATCTTGAACCTAGTCCCGGCACTTTTCCCATCAATCGTTTAATATTAAAAATTAATTTATGCAGAACAGTGTAAGATGATTTTTCATCTGGTGTTTCTACCTTCTTTTCTGTTCTATATCCTTTATCATCTATCAAACCATTTTTATATGCATCTTGCTTATCAAAAGGTGTAACTAGAAGCTTGATAAAACGATATGTAACAAATAAATCAATTAATCTTCCCATTATAGTTTCTTTAATTTTTCTTTAATTAGTTTATCTTCTTCTATATTACCCATGCTTCCCTCTGGAAGCATATTTAAAAAATCTAAAAATGATTTAAGTTGTGGCCAAAATTTAATATCAACCTTAAATAAAAGAAGTGTAGTTCCAGCATCAACTCCAAACAAGTTGGTGATAATAATAATATGGTTCAATAATAATCTTTCTTTTAATATGCCAGATTCATTGTATTTAGTCAAAAGTCTTTTAACATACTTGAATCTATTCATGTCATCAAAAAACTCTTTTTCTCCAGCACACTGAGGATTATTGTAGTTTTTAATAGCAAAAAGAATTATATTATCATTAGTTAATTTCTGGAACATCACTCACTTTTATTAATTATGAAACTGTACAACCAAATTGACCTAAGATATACCATTTAGCATTTATATACATTAAAATAGCAGCATCACCAGCATCAGCCATAACGATACTAGTTGATACTCCAGCAATATTAGACGAAACGGGTGAAATTGTTACATTTCCTCCTCCATCCGTACTAAAAACAAGTATTTTTATTTGTCCTTCAGTGCCATTTGGTAAAGTTACTGCAATAGCTGAACCACCAGTTTCAAATTTTGTGACCATATGTGTCACAGAAATAGCACCAGCTGCCGTATGAGCAACATGCTGTGAGGTATCAATACCTAACCATGCAGGAATATTATTAAACACATTGGTTGTTGAAATCTTCTTATTAACAGGAGTTCCAGCTGGGTCATCAATTACATGAAATAAATCTTCTCCAGCTAAACTTGTTCCTAAATCTGTCAATGCAGTAATTTTTTTATCTGCCATTTTATTTTCCTTTAAAATTAAATGTTATAAACCTTCAACTAAGTGCTGTACTTACAGAACTATCGTCTTGCGAAGGAATGCTACTTGTGGGATTCACATCAAAATATTCAAGAAAAATATCACACTGCTGAATCGCACCAGACAATGCAAAATTTCTTTGTTCAAGTTGTACCCTCATATTTTCAAGGTTAGCAAGATTTTCTTGTACCTTTTTTAATTCATTATTAAGATTTTCTTTTTGCTCTTCAATGTCATCCACCTTCAAAGTTTTTCCATTTTTTCTCATTGTATCCTTTTATTATGTAACAGTTTGTGTTTTAGCACTCATGCCTGTTAATACTACACTTGCAGCCAGAGTTGTTCCGCCTACTACTGTATCAGAAATAGTTCCTCCATTTAAAGCAATATTTGCTTGAGAGCCACCACCTAATGTCAAAACATCAGATGTTGCAACTGTAATATTAGTTGCTTTAAATCTTTTTCTATTTACCGTAGAACCAGTTGCTGTATATGATAGAACACATGTTCTTCCTGAGCCAGTTCCTTCATTTCCATTTGCAAGTGTTAGTTGTGGTGTTCCTGCAACAGTAACTCCCTCATCCCATGTTACTTCAACTTCAACTGTTTTACTTGACCCACCAGCAGGAGCAGTAGAGATAAATCTTACTGAACTTACAGTTGGTGCTCTTAAACCAGTAGTTGAAGATGTTCCAGCTAATCCACGAATTGCAACTAATACTTCTGGAGTTGCATTTGGGTTATCATTTCCAGTTGCTGTCGAACCAGGCTTCATCACCCATCCGCTATTTGTTGCATATGAATCCCCCCTGCTGTAATCTGAATTTTCATCAACAGGTAAAAACTTAGGTTTATTTGTAGCAGCAGCGTGCTCTTTTCCCCATAGTGCCATTTCTTTCTCCTTATTTTAATGTGCCTGATTTTATCAGTTTATCTTGCATTATCTTATATTTATTCACAATGATATTTACAGATGAAACAAAACCATCATCTGTTCTTTCTTTCTTAAATGCATCACCAATTTCAGTCATCAAATCAATCAACAATTGTGATTCAAAGAAAGTTGATACTGGACGAATATCTTGACCGTTTACTGTACTGAAAGTATATCCACCCTTTCTCAACATTGTAAATCTATACATTCTTAAATAACGTCCTTTTCCAAAGCTTCCAAGAACAAAATTATCACCTAGTACATCACCTCTTACTTTGTTTTTCCAGTGAGAGATTATATCTGCTTTCTTAACAGTTTTCATTTTACCAGAAGTTGAACCAGTTGCAAACATCTTTTTAATTTTTGCAGTAGGAACTAAAACTGTTGGGTCTTTTAAAACACGATGGTCAGAAGTAGCAGTATATTCCGTTTGTTTAAACTTTTGTTTCCTTCCAGCATGGTAACCTTCCATCCAAACACTTAACGGATAAGATAAATCACCACTACCAAGTGTATTTTCTTTTTTGTAAACATTCAAAAGATATGTTGTAAAATGAAACTTAAATACAGTATTTTTTTCAGCATCAGAAAACTCTGCAATAAAGCCCGTGTAAGAATTACTTTGATAGTAGGGGTCAGTTTTAATTTCTACTTCCAAAGGTGTTGGAGAGTATGAATTAAAATATTTTAACCAAACATCTGTTTTAAAACTTGCCATCATTTGAGCTTTAATAACTGGAGTAAATATTTTAGCCCAGTCATCAAATTTTTTAAATGGGTCTTCTTTTGATAATCTTGTAACACTGCCTGCTGACTTTTTCAATGTGTCATGTGCATCATTTACTTTCTTCATCATTTCTTCAGAACCACCCTTGTCTGGATGATTCTTTAAAGCAGCCTTTTTATATGCTGACTTCAATTCAGCAGAAGAAAATCTAGAGTCTAGACCCAAAAACTTAGTTGCGTCTGCAATACTCATTTCTATGACAAAATCTTTAAAACCCTTCATTTTGGTTCCTTTGAATATGTTTAGAAAATCACTCAATCAAATTATATTATACAGACGGGATTCCTAATTGTCAAGTTTTTATTTTTCAATTTTCACAGGAGTTTGTTTTTTTCCTGTCATTGTCATACCACTAACTTCTTCATCCTTTGCTTTGTAGTTCGCATCAACATAATTAAAAAATTTCTTTTTTAATTCATCTGATTTTAAATCATCAAGAGAATTAATTTTAAATTTCTTCATTGCGGCATCAAATACTTTTTTATATTCTTCTTTACTTCCTTCATTCACAGGTTTACCATCCTTTGAAATAATACCCCTGTGCCCTTTTTGTTTCATTTTTTCAAGATGTGATTTTGCGTCATCTAAGGAATCAAAACTTTTTACAGTAATTTTCCCCATTTTAGATTTTGCCGTTTTAACATCATATTTTTCCACTAATTGATTAATCATTTTCTGCTCCTTGTTTTTTATCTTCTAGTGAATCTAAAGTTTGTTGCAAAGCTGCTATTCTTGCTTTAACCTGAGAAATCTGTTTATCTAACTGTAACCCTCTATTATCATCTTTAGGATTTTCTTCTTTTTCTCTTATAGCTAATTCATTTTCTTTTACTCTATCTAGTAATTCGCTGGTATTAAATTTATATTTTCTAATTGGCATGTTTTACCTCAATCTCAATTATTAGAGATTCTTCTCCTTTAATAATACGATGATATTCCATTTTAGGAATAAAATAACTTTCTCCTTTTACTAGTTCAACTGGTTCTTCATTATCCATCTGTAGCATCCAATTTAACCCTTCAAGAATATGAATAGTTCTATCTTCTTTATCTCTGTGCCAAACTAAATCTTCTTCATTAACATCTTCTGTGAAAGTTCTTATAACATGATTTGGATCAAACTTATCAAAGCTCATTTCTGTGTATGGTTTTTTATCTACCAAAAGAAATTCCCTCCTCCAGAAAGTCCAAGTTGTTTTGCATATCTTGGTAATCTACATGCCCAATAACCAGCTTTTGTTTTATCAGTTTGTTGAGCACATCTATGTCTTGCTGCAAAACTTTTTCTTGCAGCAGGGTCATTTAATTTAACTTTTAATCCTGTTGTATCTCCCCAAGAAACCTTTTTAATGTTTCCTGTTTTTGGGTCTTTTACATAAACATAATATTTTTTAGAGCCACCTCTTTTTGGTTTGTTCAATTCAACATCCTTTTCTTCTTCTGAAATCATAGGACAATCTAGAGGAATATGTTCACCTTTATACATATCAAATTCACCAATATCAGACTCAAGAAGTTCTATATCAAAATCTGATAGGTTTTTTAATACATCATCATTAGAATATAATTTTTTATATTCCCTAAAGTGTTCAAAATACTTTTCTGAACCAACACGATATATATTAGACTCTATAACATATGATTCGTTTTGTGAAGGATTAAGATTAATCATTTTTGCAGTTTCTTTAGCAAGCTGAACCCCATGCTTATGGTCAGAAGGATAATGCCATCCTGCAGCAATTCTACCTTCTCCACACTGCTCTGCAGCTTCTGTCAATCCATTCTTATGTTTTGGATATTGTTCTGCATAATATTCTGCAACTAATCTAGATTGTAAACTATGTCCACTAGGATAAGCTGGAGTATTCATTGAATCAGATGGTTTTTTCATAATCTTTACATTCATTTCCATCTTTTCAACAATTTGTTCTGGTCTTGGATGCTGATGTTTGTTTTTATAAAACCTTGAAACTACTTCTCCAGCACTAGATATTTTATTAATTTCATCTTGTGAATATTCTAGATTATTTTTATCCATATATTCTTTAATCGCAAACGCAACATCATCATCATGGTTAATAACACTTCTTTCTGTTTTTAA
>VMHT01213621.1_pt1 | contig 19779 bp, 25 predicted proteins | sample 4693611 | NCBI WGS metagenome assembly VMHT01 (sample SAMN12280063, study PRJNA550983) | marine metagenome | isolation source: seawater sampled from same location over 5 years 0.02-0.2 micron viral filtrate | place: USA: collected off the coast of southern California halfway between the port... ...
AACCCTATTATAGCGCCCAAAGTGGTAATCGAGACAAGGGAGATATGCCCTGTTGTGATTGAAGTTGTAATTCCCTGATCGACTGGCATCTTATAGAGACCCCACAAGATACTAATTTCTTGGGTTTGTTCAGGGGGGATAAATGTAATGAGTTCGACTGTGGGGTAGATTGTACAGAGGATTGAGATGGTTGCAAAATTGAGCATCCCGATAAGAGCAATAATCCTACGAGTAGTCCGAGTAAATATAGTCGCTTCCGGGTCATCGCTGGCATCTCCAAATATTGCCTTCTGGAACTCTATGTCTGCTTGTTTCATTTGCAGATCACGTATTAGCTCTCTCTTTGCTTCTGCTTCTTTAGCCTCGTTACGGCTCTGTACTGCACCACCTAGTATCTTTAGCATGGAACCCATCCCTGTGGCTCCAAGCGTTGATAACAGCATAGTGATTAGACCAAACACTTAATCTAAAACTCATCTTCGTTCTGAGCTGCTGCGATGCTTCTTGATAAGGCTTTAGCTGTAATGGCAGCCAAACGATCTAGGTCTGCCGCAGGTATTTTTTTAGACTGCTCTGCAAGCTGAACTGCTTCATCTAAAAGCTCGCTAGAAAGATTAGGGTCTGTAATGTAATCTAGCATTCCTTCAGAAAACTGCCTTCTTTGGCTTCTAGCAATATTACTTAAAGCTATCCCTTCCTTTCCAAGACCAAAAGTTCCTGTAGACTTAAAAGGCTCAGTGCTTGAAAACACTTTGTCTAATGGAGTGCCTTCTACAGCCCCTAAGACAATACGGAGTTGAGCTGCCTTTATAGCAGCAGGTGAGTTATCGTCTAAATTTCTGATTAAATCTTCAAAGTCTTTATCTGATTTAAGGAACTTTTGATAGAACTGAACTGCGCTTGGGGTTCTAACACCGTCCTCGACTATAGCGCCTTTTATGCCAGCAGTCTTTTTTTCCATGCTTTCTCTGATAATGTTTAACTGAGACTCTCTTCTCGCTACGGCATAAGGAGGAAGCGCTGTATCAAGCACAGTAATCAACTCTTCTCTGGCTTTTCTTATATTTCTTGAGCCAGTAGCTGCTTTGCTTTCTAATGCTTTTGCTCGATCTCTTAAAAACTTCTGGAATTCATCAAGTCTAGCTAAAGAGTTTTCTGGCAGTTTAGATAGAGATGGCTTAAAGTAAGGATCTTTTAGAAACCTCTTGTATTGAGGTCCAAGAAGCAAATCGCCCTCTATCTTTGATAACAACTCAGCAGGCATCTCTGTTCTTGCAATTAGGGCATAGCCTTCTTTAATTGATGCGGCTCTAGTAGGACTTTCTGGTGCTATGTCTTGTATTAGCTGCTTTACAGACTTACTTAAAGTTTTTTCTCTGTCTTGCAATTTCATTTGAAACTTAAGCGCTGTATCTTTAGGCAAACTAATTGTTTTTTCTAAATCTACAAGCAATGGAAGCCTAGTTCTTTCCGCAGGGCTTAGAAATACACCAATGCCTTTTGCGGCTTCATCTTGTGCTTTTGTATCAGCTTTACTTATTAATTTAGATAAAGGTTCAACAATAGCCTCTCTACCGCCTTTTTTGGTATAATTGCTTATCAAGTCACCGCCTAAGTCAACAGCCTTAGACCCTACCGCAGTAGCACCACCAAATATTCCGCCACCAGCACTTGATAGCAATATGTTCTGTAATCGTTGGTCAGATGCCACATCAGCGCTATCAGTAGGCATTACAGCGCCACCAAGAGCACCACCAGCCGCACCAGCAGCAAGTCTTCGCATGATACCGCCTACTACGCCGCCAGGAACAACCATAGTCGGCAATACTTCGCCAACTGTTTGGAATCCTTTGGTTATGCCCATCTGGCCTATATCTGACTCAGCAAACTCTCTGCGTTGCTGACTAACATCTTCTGCAAACTGCTGTCTTGTCTCTGGCTCTACAATACCTGCAAAATCACCAGCGGCTAAGCCAAGCTTTCCTATCTCCTGTGCAACGCTTCTAGCGCCTTGTGCAAGACCTACACCTGCTTGCTCCATGCCTGACGGAGCTTTCTCGCCTAACAAGAATGAGTCTTTGTCTACGCCTGACTCAAGAAAGTCAACACGCATCAAGTTTAACGCTCTGCGGTCTTCCATCTTAGCTCGTCTTACAGGGCTAAGGTTATCACGCTTCCAAAGCTCTAGCTCAGCAGGGCTAAACTGAACGTCTTGAACAGTTTCTCCAGTAAGCGGCTGATCTTCCATCTGCTGTCCAGGCATAGTAACCATGCCTCTGTTTACAGCTTCGTCAAACATAGCTCTCTGACGATTATTAAGCTGATCCTGCATCCCTCTATTTGCTGTTTCCTGCAAGATTTGTAAAGTTTCTTGTGCGCTTGGCATTATTTAGAATCCTTGTAATGTTTTAAGGAACTCATCATTAGATTGACCTTGATAGGGTGTTACAACACCTGCTGTACGGCCTGGTATCTGCTGAGACTGTTTGTAAGACCCTTCAGGCATACCTGCTAACACCCTTCCTTGCTCTGATATTGGGGTAAACTCAACAAGGTCGTATGGCTTGCCTTTTGCTAGGGTTGTGCCAGGGAACGATTCAACGGCAACACCCAGAGCATCGTTGTGTTGTTTTCTAAAGAAGTTTGCAGCTCTTCGTTTAGCATCAATAGCGTACCTAATAGTTTCTTCATCAAGCCGTATAGTACCGCCAGCAACTTGCCTTGCGAACTCAACGTCCTTGTCCGATAAGCCTGTACCAGCACCAAGATCACCAGATCCTAATACATCAAGTACATTTTCACCAAGAACCTGCGCCAAGGCTTCCGAGTCACTAATGTCTTTCCCAAATGCTTTTACGCCAAATAGCTGAGCAAACTTTTTAAGACCAAGAAATGTTTCAGCACCAAAGCCTGTCTCTGCGTTTGCAAGCGCTAACTCAGCTCTACTTGCCGATCTAAGCATATTATCTGTTTTTCTTGCATTCTCTCTAATACCTTTAAAGTCGTCAGAAAAGAACTTAAAGTCATCTTTGCTTAATTCGCTTGTAGTCAACACATTGATCTGCTGTTGTAACGTATCAGCCGCAGCTATAGAATCTGGAGTTCCTTGAGCCATCAAAGCATTTCTTTCATTGACAAGCTTTAAAAGCGGAGATGTTGGTGTGGTCTTAGCCCTTGCCGCATCTCTTAATCTAGTTTCTTCTACAATCTCTTTCTCTAAGCCAAATGTTTGCAAAGCCTGCTGACCTTCTAGCTGTGCGCTTCTTAATTGAGCCGCTGCTTTTGCTTGCTCTTGTTTAAGTGCTGCACCACGCTCTGACTGCATAGCACCTACGCCCTGACCAAGTGCTTCCGCTAGGCGAGAGGATAGGTTCTTGGTAGTGTCGCCCATAGCTAATTTAAGGCCAGCATTGACCATAAAAGCTCTTTGAGCGTCATCTGGAGTCTTAAAAAATTGACCTAGAGTCTGGTTTTCATTTAACAATCGGCTTTCAGGACGTTGAGCTGCTACCTGAGAGGCATAAGCAAGAGCTTCACTTTGCTTTTTCTGCGATTCTACTAGCTGTCTACTTAATGCAGTAAGACGATCTATGCCTTGAGGCTCTTGAGCTAACTGTAAAGCTTGCATAGGATCAATACCAGCTTGCCCAACATAGTCAGGCAAAGCAAACTCATCTGCCATCATTCCCAGCATATCTAAATTGTTTATTGCCATCTTATACTAATCCTGCCTCTGATAGTTTCTGGTACATTAAAGCCATCTCTTCTTCTTCCATAGACCGCTTTGACTCATCAAATAAGCCTTTAGATACAAACCTAGGACCGCTATCCATTCCGATAGACTCTTCGATAGTTGGTACATTGCCAAAGCCACCGGGTTGAGTTACAGGAGCCATAGATGGTGCTGGTGCTTGTTGTTCACCGCCGCCTAACGCTGATGCAAACTGCATTGTCTCCATAGGCTTATCTTTGGCTGTTGCTAATACTTTGTCAAAAACGGTTGGCGCTGCTTCTTTTATTCCTAAATCAGCAATCTGCTTGTTAATTGCAGCCATAGGTGCGCTTGATGCTGCTGTTGGTGCGCTAAGTCCAAGTGTCTTTGCGTAAGCTGTAGGGGATAAACCTTCTGCCAATGCTGTGCCTGATTTACCTATTTGACCTAAAGACAAAGGAGTTGATACTGGAGCCGCTATTGATGGAGCTGCTGTTGCTACTGCGCCTTTTAGCGGAGCTGTTGTTGAAGGCGTTACTGGAGTATTAGTTAGTCCGCCTGTCAAACCACCAGTAAGGCCGCCTAATACAGCACCCTTTAGTGGGTCGTCTCTGTTTGTCAGTCCACCTAGCAAAGCACCTGTTATCGCAGGATTGGCTACAGCCGCCGCACCTACTGATGAAATGATTCCTGGTATTGCTGCTGCACCTGCCATCTTACACCTTCGCTCTTAATATTGTTGGGTTCATTTGCTGGCCTTGGCTAATCTGACCCATGCCTTGTGTTGCTAGACTTTGTAACAAACCTTGTTGTGGCATAGCCATTTGACCCATTCCACCCACTTGACCGCCTTGCATTGTAGGTAAAAGACCTAAAGCTGGAACATTTTGCAACTGAGCCATTCTTTGCGTTTGTAGGCGCTCTAAGATACTAGGCAGTGCTGCTTCGGCTCTTGACGCATAAGTGCCCTCTCCAAACAGTTTTTGGATTGCCTCACTAATTTCTTTTTGAGTCATATCTTCAACAAGCGGATTTGTTTTTAATTTACTTAGACCACGCATAATCTACCCCTTAATATAATCCAAGGCCTTTGCCAGCCAAAGCAAGACCTGCTACTTGACCAAAGTTTGTGCCACCACCGCCACCGCCGCTAGTAGTGCCAATTTGACCTAAGTTGACACCACTAATTCTGCTTGCCAAACGATCAAGTGCTGTCTCTGGAGCTTGTTGTTCAAAGGCAAAACGCTGTCTTTCTGCATCAATAAGTGATTGCTCATAAGCTTGCTGCTGTGCACCTACCGCTGATAGGGTCTGAGAAGGCGCTAGAAGGCCTCTCTGAGCCGTTGGAAGCGCACTCATTGCAGCTAGTTGGTTTCTTAGCATCGCCTGTGTAGCGGCTCCTGCGGTCGCCTCAGCAGCTTGTTGTTCTTGTAAGGCTTGACGACTACCGCCAAATGCACCCTGACGGATAGCTTGACTGCCTATTCCGGGTAATATCTGACCTTGTAGCTTAGAAATAAAAGGATCCATCACTGCCTGAGACTGAGCAGATAGAGGATCAAGTGCCGCAGCAACTGATCTTGCACCTGCCATGCCTAAACCAGCTTGAGGAGCCGCCGCATCTAGTGCTGCTTGCTGAGCCGCAATAGTGTTCGGAGATTGAGCCGCAACCGTTTGACCAGGGAAGTATTGCATTGGTCCTTGATCAAATGCGCCTTCTGATAGGCCAAATAAACGAGTTAACGCCCTTTCCTGTGCTGGAAATGGTCTAGTAGTTGTTGTTGTATCTGATGGTGCTGATCCGCCGCCCATTTTAAACCTCTTTTGTGTCTTCTATGTCAATGCTGAAGTCTCTCATGTCACATCTCCAACCGCTTCTTGTGTAAACCCTTTCTAATCCTTTATTAGGTGTCTTGGCCGATACTCGGTCACACCCTAATCTTTCTGCCTCTCTACGAATAAAATCAAAGTGGTTCTTGATAATATTCAGATTCTTTCCCTTTCCATTTGCCCAACAAGCCCACACTAAGAAGGATTGCTCTGCTGTTATAGGATGCACCTCGACAGTACAAACTGCAAATGCCTCACTGGTTGTATAGAGTATCGCCTGTCCGTTAACACAAGCTGCATATATATCTTCTGCTCTATACGTCAACCAAGGGTACTTGTGTATAATCTCCTCAACGCCGTACTTAACCCAAGTCCACTCTCTTCTAATATCCGATATGACTGGATCCATCTCCTCTCTCCTCTTAATTTAACCTATCTTATGCCAAGCTCCGTTGCTTGCATATCTGTAAAGACCTTCTGCTGTGCTTCCAAATCCAGTAGATCCGTTTCCAGCGTTGTATGCAACAGTACCTACTTTAGGCTCTACAGGAGCAATCAGCAATGGTATAAAGAACTGAAACGTCTTCATGTCGTCTATCTTTTGTTGAAGATCCCTTAGCTCTTCCTCAAGTGCTACCCGGTCATACTCCTCTGGCAGATTAGCCATCTATCTCTCACCCTCAAACCGACCTTGTATAACCATGTCAGTTAATTCCCAAGTGTCACCAGATCCGTTGCTTTCCACTTTTAAGTGTATGTATCGCCCAGCAGTTCTTACAGGAAAGCTTTTAAATGTAGCCTCTTCAGCTATAGTAAAATTATCGCTAAAAGTAGGAATTGCATTTATTGTATCTGTAAATCCAATACTAATTGTTGGTGTTCCTGCACCTGTTTTACCTACACGCAATGCAGTAATCTCTTTGATTCTATCTGCATTATTTAAGTCGTGCGCTTTTGTTACCGCCGATACCGCTGGGTCATCTAGTGTTGGAACCGTACCTTCAAAGTAGAACTTACTTGTATTGGCAGACAAAGGCTCGTTAAATATGCCTCTGTCGTGGTATGCAGATATGTTTGAATCCCGCATTCCCCACTGGTTTGTTTTGTAGTTGTAGTAAATCTCTTTTGTGATCTTTGCAGAATTTAAAGGCACACCCCAAACAACTTCATTTTCTTTTGAGTTGTCAAAAGCAAACACTTGACCTAGCTCAGTAAATGATGCGTTCTCCCTAAAGAATCTGTTCATTCCTGAGTCACGCCCAATCATCTTAGAAGATGCGCCGTCAGTTACAAAGAAACCATCTCTTGATAAACCGTAGTTCATTCTTCCTACAGCAACAACAGAGTGTGGTGATACAGCGCCTACAACGCCATCTAACGCAGGTTTGTAACCAAATATGTTAGGAAGGCCAATGTATGAAACAACAAACATCTGGTTTTGTGTGTAAACCGCTAAATTGTTTCCTAGCTGAGCTACGCATCGTATCTCACCAGTAGCTTCTCGTATTTGAAGATTACCTGCTGTATTAGTTGCACTGCCAACCCAGTCGTCTAGGTTATCTGCACTACACCAAGAAAAAGTAGTAGGGTAATCTATACCGCCTTCTTGATAGTTAAACGCAAGCATATGCGGGCCTTGACGCTTAAATATCCTTACCTTGTCATAATTTATATTGGGAACGGTAACAGTACAGGTTAAATTTCCATCGCCACTAGCAGACTCTGTGCCGCCAGATAAAGCTGTAGAGTTTGTGTAATCGGCTGCGCCAAAATCTGTAACTTCTACAGCAGTTACTCCGCCAGATCCGTCTATCGCTGTAACTTTCAAGTCAACAGTATTGCTGCCAACTGATGCGGTCATATTTGTAATTGTTTCACCTACAGCGTAGCCAGCTCCAGACGCATTAATAAATACGCCGCTTATTGACCCTGTAGGGGTTGCTGACTTACTTCCGTTAAATGTGTTAAAGTTGACGTTGTTCTTTTTGATAACAGGTTTTGTGCCGCCCTTAGCGCCTACTACAAACGAGCCAAAGGTTTCAAATGACCATTGTTCTGCTTCGTTAATACCTTCGTCCCAAACTGTATCGCCAGAATCCCAAGTAGTTGAGCTGGAATCCCAGGTCGTTGAACCAGCGTTTTCCAGTAATGTATACCCTGTGCCTACCGTGTCAACCGCTGCATCTGACAAGCGATATGAAAATATCTTATCTAATGAGCCGATGTAGGCTACTTTGTCGTCAAACTCTAATGTGGTCGCTATGCCACGAATAGGCTTAGTAGTGGTATGAGAGCCTGTGCTAAAGTCATGCTTCTGATCTCGACCTGCTTTCCTACGCATACCAAACTCGGTGTATTGAACACCGTCTACAGTTTCCCAGAAAGGTATTCTGCGATCAAAAGCTTCAGGGTATACGCCAGTCTTTAATAGCTCTGTCGCATCAAATTTAAAGCCGTTACTCTTATCAGTTTCAAATGGCATTATCTACCTATTGCTATAAAATAAAATGGGTCAGTTCCATCAATACCATCAGTTCTGTTCAAGACAAAGTTAGCTGCGCTAACAGATACAAGTCCTAAGATAGATGTTGCACCCGATTTAATTCTTTGCGTAACAACACAAGAACATCCATTAGGAAAAGCGGTATCAAAAGTAAATGTTTGATCTTCATCCAATGTAGAATTCTCAAGACCCCATTTAATGACAACTCCTGCGATTTCGATAGACCCTTGATCTCCTGCTGAAGAAACAGCAGCATTACTAACAGCAACCCTCAAAAGGTTTTCTGGCGTCAAGATTCTTGAAGCATCCGTACCTGCTTTTACTTCTGTTGCTGTTGCTAATTCAGATATGCCCGACTCTGTTGCTGATGCGGTTTGAGCCATTACAAAAGCAGTAGTGGCAAGCTGTGTTGTATTTGTGTTTTTAGAGGCTGTTGGAGCCGCTGGAGTGCCTGTGAACGTAGGTGACGCATCATTAGCATCGGTTTTAGAGTTTAACCATACCCATTTATCTTGAATGTGAGAGCCGCCAGAAGCAGCGTATATAAAGTCACAGTATTGACCTTCCTTTAAGTCTCCAACAGCAAGAGCAGATCCGTCTTGACGAACAATTGTTTTATCACCTGTTCCATCAACATTTAAAGTTGGCGTAGTATTTGTTGTTGTTAATCCTGTGCCTATTTCTACAGATATTCTTCGGCCTTCAACTAAAGTTACATCATTAGCAAAGTTAGCATCTTGTGTGTTTACTGAGCCACCGTTAGTAGTAATGACTTTATCTTCAGTCATTCGCTCAAAATTGTTTATTTCTGTTTTTGCAAAGCCAAAGTTGTCTCTAACGCTAGAGGTTGTAGCCGAGCCTGATGTTGGATTTGTTTCAATTATTTGCGAACTCACGCTAGTGGTCCTCCGTTAACAGCTATACTTTCGTCTTTAATTCGTGAACGACCTACGCCTTGCTTTGATCTCTGTGCTTGTACGTCCATGACGCCTTCATCAACCATGTTTTTAAAGTAGGCAACTCTTGAGTCATCTTTAAGGTAAACGTAAGCCTCCATTAGAGATGCGTTTAAATAAATGTCTTGTAAGATTGCATAGTTAAGTGACTCGTAATTACCTAGATTCATATCCTTACGAAATACAAGGGTATAAACTTCTGTGCTTTCGCTTGTTGGCGTAGGAGCTAAGTAGATGTCGTTTCCTGCGATTGCATAACGAGCTACACTACCACCCTCATCAGAGTAGTTAAACATCTCCTGCATCGATACAGGCTCTAGTGCGTTGCCTTTAGAGTCGGTTACGCTAATCATGGCTGTAATGCCGGTAGGAAGAACTGTAGCTTGCGTTGTTGGTGTAATTGTAGATACGACTTCTTGCTCTACAATAGATAGCTTACGGTTGATTCTTAACTGCGCTAATGTTTGAAAGTCAGGAATAACAGAGGTTAAGTCTGATCTGTTTAACCAATCCGCTATAGCTGCTTGTAAATCACTGTCTGTTACTAATGCCATTACAGTCTCGCTGTTGTGGTTTTCATATATGGATAATGTGTTTCTATTAACTTAAACACATACTTCCAGTCTACATTTTGACCTAAAATGTCTACGCCATGCTCTGACTTTATTCTCATCACATCAGTCATAGATAAATCTAACACTTGATGGTAATCTTTTTTAGGGTCGTATTTAATCCAATCGCTTGTTGCGTTACGCTTTCTTTTGTTATCTTCTAGCAGTTTTGTAATGTCTTGCTGATGATGCGTATAGATGGTTTCTTGATCGTAATGGACGTTTTCTTTTATTCCATTTAGTTTTTCTTCGTAAATCTTAGACATTCTCTCTCCTACCACTTAACTTTGTTAGCCCAGTAAGCCGCCGACATAGGGCCTCTGGCTATATTCTTACGGTGACGAGCCTTAAATGACGCTCGTTTCTTTCTCATTGCTTCTGATTCACCCTTTTTAGGCTTACCAGCAGTCTTTGCTCCTTGCTGACCAAAACGTATTGTCTTGATCTGATCACCTGACTTTGCCACTACAATGTGTGACTTAGTAGGATGATTGGGTGTTCTTTTAGGCTTGTTGTAACCAGAAACCCCGGCTCTTGCAAGTCTAGGGTCTGTCTTACGTTTTATCCTAACTTTAGCCATTACTTTCTCATCTTTGCAGTTTTCTTAGCTATTCGCTTTGGTTGCTTTGAATGCTGCTTTCCAGCCTTTGTATCTTTTCTTTTCTTTCTTGTAGTTGCAGCATATTCTGCTGACGTAAGCCTTTGTATTGTAGAAGTGGGTAAATATCTTTCGCCAGTTTCAGACGACTTTTTGCCCGACTTTGTTCTCCACTTCTGCTTAGTCCATTTCTTTAAGGACTTTTGTGATTTCTTTAACGCCATGATTTTCTTGCTTTTGCTTTTGCAGTCTTGCTTAAATCGCCATAATGGAACAATTTAACGCTAGATTTAGAGTGGCTTTTGCCTGAGTGCAAAGTTCCATCTGACATTTTGTGACTGCCGCCAGTATGTTTTTTGCCAGCTTTAGTGTAATGATTAACACCTTTCATGACCTATAGCCTCCACCTTTAGCTTTATATTCTTTAGCAAGCATTTGAGCTTTCCGAGCAGACCATTGGCCAGGCTTACCGCCTTTTGATCCTGCTTTAATTTTTTCAAAAAGCCTTTTACGCATAGTAGGCTTGGTGTAGTTACCAGCCTCGTTTACTTTTGACTTTCTTTTAACTTTAACCATAACTTACTTACGCTTTGATTTTTAATCAATATGTTCTTTTCTTTTTGTTAGTAGCTGCACGTCCTCCACGCTTTGGAAGAGCTTTAGTGCTTTTATTTTTCTTTTTAGTTTTACGACTTGGTGTTTTCATTTTCATAATAAACCCCTAGTTACAGGAAAAGGGAGCCGAAGCTCCCCGTCCTTTTTTTACTATTAAGCAGTAATTGCGTAGATGCCGCCGTTTGCTTCTTCAGAACGAGCTTCCAAAGAGTAGTAGCATTGTAACAATTTTTGTTCTGCTGAAGTTTGAGTAGCAATGTCAGTGGTGTGGATTTTCTGACCACCAGCTACGCCAAGACCCCAAGTGTCCATGTTTACACAATAAATAGTGTTAGCCGGCATATGCTTGTTAGGAACAACAGCAACAGGACCAAACTGAGAAACATAAACAGCAACTCGACCGTAAATTTCACCGGTCGCTGGATCAGAGTTTACGTTGTCAGCCATGCCATCTACTTCACTTCGGATTTTAGCAACAACAGCCGCAGAAGCCATTATTTTTAAGTTTGCAAAATCACCAGAGTTTTCCCAGATACCGTCAAGAACACCGTCAAGAATAGCAGTTGTCAATGTTCGGTTAGTACCGGGAGTAGGGCCAGTAGAGCCAGTAGAAGCAGAGTTAGCTGCACCTGCACCACCACCAACTGATTGGTTAGCTAAGATCCAAGATGGGAAACTAGCTGATCGACCAGCAGTAGAAGATGTACCTGCACGTTTTTCTGTGTGCAAGCTAAGAACTTGAGACTCTACGTCCATTTGAAGTTCTTTACCAACTTTAACTAACTGATAAGCCATTTCTTTTCCAGGAACGCCAGCACGATCAAAGAACTCAGCTTTTTGTGTAACAATAACAGATTTTTGTGCAATCTGTACGTTGTTAGTTTTACGAGTACGAGTGTCTACTGTCGCTGTAATAGAGGCAGGAGCTTCAACATTTTCGTTGTTGTTGATTGCAGCAGCAAAGCTGTCAGTCAACCACTCATGGTTGTCATTAGTTACTGAGCTGGTAGCAATACCAGAAGTAAAAGGAGTTTGAAAAGGAGATACGTTAAAGATTACGTTACCTAAATCTTCACGAATGTTACTTGCATCGCCAAGAGCTTTGGCAGACACTGCGTTTGAAATTGTAGCCATGATAATTTACCTATTTAAAAGAATCGAGAATTAAATCTACGGCAGCTTGCTGGCTAATAGAGCCATCCCTTTGGACAGCTTGTTGTCTTTTAGCTTTCTTTGCCGCAGCCTGTTTTTCCGCACGACCCTTTGACGTTCCTTTCCTTATAACAGTTTTAGAAGTCTTCTTTTTAGGAGCTTTACTTTCAGCGACCTGTTTTTGGGCTTTACTAGCCATTGCAGCATCGTGTAACACCTTTAACACAATAGCGTCATTTACAGTATTAAGCATCTCAGGGTCGCCCCCAATGCTCTCAAAATACTCAGTCATCACGCCTACCTTCTCAGTTGCAGCCTTCTGGTCTGCAAATCCAGGCTCTAATTGAATTAACAATTCTGCCTGTTGCGCTGATTGAGCCTGTAACTGCTCTGCTTGTTGTGCTTGGTATTGCTCTGATACTTTACTGGCTACACCGTTTATTTCAGATTCCTTTTGTTCGTAAAGAACCCTTGCTTCTAAAGCTTGCTCATAAGCATAGGGATCTGACTCTTTTAACGCTAAAAGCTCTTGGGTTGTATGGGTTGGTCGCTGACCGTATACCATTGCTTGAGCCACCTCTAACAGCCTTGCTGTTTCTTCGAGAGATGTGTTTCGCTCTGCCTCAAATGCCTTGCGCTCGTCAGATAACGCCTGAGTCTTACGGGTATAATCACCCTGCATCAATATGCCACTCTTGATTTTTTCAATATCATCAAGACCGTTCTCATTCAAGAACTCTTTGGCAGAAACTAAATAATCGTATTCGCTGTCGTCAAGCTCGATGTCACCAGACATTTCTGGCTCATCACTTTCTTCCAACTCATCGTCTTCAGTTTGATCGAGTGTTTCCTCAGCTTCATCTTCAAAAGACTCTTCTACAAAGTCTTCCTCTAACTCAGCTTCAGGTACAGAATCATTCTCAACTTGTCCTGCTTGAACAGGGTTAATCATGCCCAACACCGCTTCTACTCCAGCAGTTTCTGTAATTGGGTCGTTTATAGAGAGTCCCGAAAGATTGTTCTCATTACTCATTTTAATATCCTTGAAGGGTCGGCTTTGCCGTTATCCTTTGTTAAGTGATAATTTTTGGTTTAGTTTTTTGTAAATCAAGGTATTGCTGAATAGTTGGTGCATTGAACAACTCATCAGTAAACCCATCTACCTCTTGTAACGTCAACTTAGTAAACGCTACTCCTCGCATCCAGTTAACCAAATCGCCAGATACGATGTAATATTCTTTATCTTCCTCGGACTTGTTTTCCGAGTGTTTCTCGTTGGTTTGCATACCACTCCAAGTTCTCTTTTAAAGCCTTAACTACCTTAACCTCTCTCCAAAGAGCTTCACCTAATTCGGGTGTCTGCACTCCAGAAAAAGCCCTGTATAGATTATCTTCCATTTCCTGAAAAATAAACTGTACTGCGCCATCCTCAATAAGCCTTGCGGCTCCGTTTGCTACTTTTAACTTAGTGTCGTTATTTGCGCTCTCACTAACAAGACTAGTTACCAATCTTGACTGCTCTCTCACTGCGTGCCTCCAAGTTAAGTTCCGCTAACTTAAATTCGTTCTCATCTTCATGCTCTCGTACTTTAAGCATGAATTGCTGTTCTTTAAGAGCCAGCTCTTGCCTATCTAGCTCAAGCTTGGCTCTCTCTATCTCTACCTGCGCCATTAACGCCTGTTCTTGCGCTGATGGTGGCTGTGGTTCAGGTTGCCCTGTAAACTCAGCAGGTGGCTCTGTGAAGTACCTACCGTGTGCGCTCTTATCATACAGTCTTACCATATCTTCTTGCAACTGTACAATCTGCTGTGGTGTAACAGTAATTCCCATACCACCAGCGCTAAGCATTGCTTGTTGTGCGGCCATAGTTTGTTGCATATGGAACAACTGCTCAGTCTTAGATCCATTACCTAAACCAACAAGAACTGTAACGTCTTTTCTTGCGTGCCAGTGTCTTGGGTCTACCTCTACAAACTTATTGTCTAGCCGGAATATAGATTTGTCATCTGCATAAGCAATCTCTAACTCGTAGATGCCCATAAAGACTTTGCGTAAAAATTCACCAAACTCTCTTGCTATCAGTCTTACTCTAGCTTGTCGCTTAGATAAAACCTGGCTGACTGCACCCGCCGCTGTGTTGCCATGCAGGATGTCAGGGCTAATAGAGTTATCTGTAGAGCCTACGTTTTGCTCTAGCATTTGATCAGCAATACCCATCATGTTGTAAGTATGCTGGCCGAATGATGGTTGTTGTGGGAATGAGATAGCATTAGGATGCTTAACAATGTAAGGCGCACCGGGCTTGCTGCTCATTACTGAGTCTAGGTCTACCTGACCTTCTACGATAACAGGACGGCCATTGTTAAGGTTGTACTGGTTATCTAACTGGTTACGCCAAAGTGTACTTTTAACTTTTTGGAGTGGAGCCGCTGCATCAGCAGGGCAAAGACCTGTTAGTCTGTGTGGAATACGGATAGGAGTCCATATAACAAAAGGTATCTCATCAACTTCTTCTATATTAAGGACAACATTGCCTACTTTGCAGACTTTAATAAGCTCGTCATAGTCGTCTTCATCACGATCATACCGCATATAAACTTCGTGCAAATCGTAAACAGGAGCAATAGTGTTGTCATCATCATCGTGATAATTATCGCCATCAAAATCCCTAGCAATTTTTTCAGGAGAGTCATATTCGTTATACCCAGAAGATGTTGCGGCTTTTTCAATTTTTTTAGCGTCAAAACCCATTTGCAGTAAATCGCTTTTAGAAACAAGCTTTCTTTGCCTGACGTACTTAGCTTCTTCTACGCTAACTGCGTTACGGTCTATTGCAAACTCTTCAGGCGGAATTACCTCCACCTTTGTTTCGCTTTGCGTCTTGGTTCTCAATAATTTACCGCTGTAAACACTTAACTGTGTAAGCTCGTCAATAGCTTCTTCAAACTCAGTAATTTCTACCTCTGGATCTGCCATCAAAATAGCGAATGCAGCTTCTGACACTTCCTCAAAAGTGTGAGTAGTCACCATGTCTTGCATATGTCGCCAGCGCTTTATAACACCTTGGCGCTGAAGAAGGCCGTCCATTAAAGAATCTAAAATTACGCTAAAGCCATCGTTCTGACGATAGAACACATATCGAACATAGTCGGTTGCTTGTTGTGCGCCATCTACGTCTTCTGGTCCTTCTGGCTCAAATCTAACAGTTTCATCGTCTGCAATGAAAAGCTCGGCAACATCGGCTTTGATATTCTCAACAGTCTGATAGACTTCTCTGGTAACGATTTTCGAGTAGCCGTCACGTTCATTCCCGTATCGCTCACCAAGATAGTAATCAATAAGATCAGCGCGAGTTTGCGCTGCATCGCTGTCCATGTGGTCAGATACATTATCTTCGTATGATCTAATTGCGGTTAGTAAGTCTTTGTTGGAAACTGCCATTATGTGACCCAGTTGTAGTTGTTAGTTTCCTTGGTTTCCCAAGGTCGCTTTCTTTTATTTGATTTAGATGCCTGTGCAAACCTTTGACTTTGGAATGCGTATCGTGTGGCAGACATTAAATCGTCTTCTTTATCTACTATCTTACCGTTATCACCAAAATGATAAGTCCCGTATTCCTGCTGCCAAAAGTGGCAACTCTGGAATACTTTAAATAATCCTTTCTGCATTGCTCTGGTCATTGCAGTAATACCAGCAGAAATCTTTATATCTCCCTTAGTTTGCGATATGTCAGGGGGATTTGTAAAGTGTTCTGGTAGAAAGTTAACTCCTTCCTGCCTGTACTGCTGCGCCATTGAGTCGCCGCCATCAAACGTCCTGTTACCATCGTGCGGCCAGGCTATAGGCGGCTGATGTGGTCTAGCCCTTATCGCTATGGCGTGTTCGACTGCGGTCTGACGAGATTCTCTGTATTCATCAACTATATAAAAGCAACCGTTCTCTGGGTTAATCGCACCCCATACAATCGCTGTAGGGTGATCAAATCCAAAGTCAATGCCGCATATCCTTGGCCAAGACTCAGGTATGTCAAAGTCTTCTACTACTAGCTTTTCAAGCGAGTAAGGGAAGACCATGCCTCTACCAAATACCGGCTGACCCTTTGTACGCATCTCCCTTTCGTTAGGAAGGTACTGCGCTAGGATCTGCTCTTTTGCATCTTCGTCAAGGTGCGGCGCTTCGTCCCACCCTGCTTGTATTAGAAACTGGCCTTTCTTCCTATCTTTCAAGAACTGATTAATAACAGGAGTCATGCCACTTTCAGGAGTAAACGTCATCATAACGTAACCCCTTTTATCCAATGTCCTTGTTAAACACTGGGTATATATATTCTGTGCTGGTTGCTCATCTAGCCACACCCAGTCTAATGATGAACCCATGAACTTCTCTTCGCCCATTTCATAGGACTTAAAGGATAGTACCGACTCACCTATGTGTACGCCAAAAGCATTGTGGAACTTCACTACAATACTTTCTACTGCGTTTGGTATCTGAGGCTTTCTGACTACATCTACAATGCAGTCTTTAGGTATTGCTCCAGACCCTCTTAACTCTAAATTGACAGGATCACCTAACAGCTCTTTCTGTAGGATGTCTCTTGTCGTAACCGTACTAGCACCAGCAGCCCAAGCGTTAATTGGCTTGGTAAACCGCTTGCCTGTCCACCAGTCAGGGTATTTTCCTGTTAGGTGACACGCCGTAATTCTAGCGCCAGTATAGGTCTTCCCTACCCGGTTGCCCGCCATCGCTAGGCATTGATTGTTCTCTTTTGTCGCATTTGCAAGGATTTCCTGCCAGCCATACGGACTCCATTGGGCGATAGCGTTAAACTTTCGCCTTTCCTCTCTCTCCTGCATTAACTTAAGGAGTTTCTCTTTTTCAGCCTTGCTTAAGTTGCTTGACATTAGTGGATGATTCAATCAGCTCGGATAGTTGTTCATCAAGTTCCGCATCAGAAAGGTCAGATACTGTTTGGTTAAGATTAACTTCTTTTGGTTTATCGTGGCCAGTTCTGTGCAGAACGTCTTGTGCCGCCTTTAGGCGAATCTCTGGTCTGACATCTGGGTTTACCATAATGTCTTCAATGATCTTGGTAGCTAACGAGGCAACTTGATTTTCATCAACAAGATCATCACGCTTCTCTTTAATGATGTCTTTTAGGTCTTTATATAAGCGATAGGCGTTACCGTTATCTGGTGCATATCCCGCTAACCTAAAAGCATCCATTACAGTCATCTTTGTTGGATCCCGGCCTTCGTGATAACCACGAGCCATTAGATCAACAAACTTTTCCTGCTGCTTAGTAAGTTTTCTTTTCTTTTGTCGTTTAATCATCAATCAAAGAATACCGCAACGCTTTCACCGGTAGAAGACTTGTTTACTCGGAAAGTTGAGTCTCCAGCGCCTCTAGCAGTAACAACGCCTGTTGTGTCACCTCCAGCAACTATATCTCCTACATCAATGTAGTCAGTGCTTCCTACCCGTCTAATTTGAAGGGTAAGGGCTTCGTTTGCACCCAAGGCTGGTACAGTAAAGAAAGTTCGAGATGATCCAGTTGATAAAGTAAAATCCTCTCCATCGGCTTGTGCTGTTCCTGTCATGGCAGGGCTTCCGCCTGATTTATTGTATGCTGTAGTCATTGTTACCTCGTTAGTTAGTAATTATATCGTGTGAAATTATATCGCCTGTTGGGTTTACATCTGCGAATGGATTGGGTTTGCTTGTGAGTATTATTTCTGTTCCAACTAAATCGCCAGCAGCGGTTGGGAAATACTCAATTGTAGTTGCCCCGTTCACCACTGTTGTACTAGATATACCAAACCCAGAAAAGTTATCAGTGTTTTCTGATGCGAATATCTCAGTACCAGTTCCATTAGTTGTTACGAATTCTGCATTTTTATCCATGGCAACTATACTCAGCAGCCTAGTATTGCTTTCATCGCCTGTAATTGATTGAGCTAAAATGCTTTGCTCTGCCCTGTCTAACTGTAAACTAGCTGATTGAATGTACCCATCAGTAGCAACAACGCCTACAATATCTCTTGCGGATGTAGAACCAAATGAAGCTACTATGTTTTCAGTGCTTGCAGCTTCTCCAGAGACGTCATAAATATTAATTCTTATACTGTTAGCTACATAGTCGCCATTTGTTGTATCAGGTGTAGGGTTTATTGATAGCGATGGCGACCTTGATCCTAAAGTTAAAGATGTTATAACATTTGTTTCCGCTATAGCAACATTCAGCATAGCTACTACAATCACTGTGTTTGCGTTTGCTGGTATCGTATAGCTGTAAGTAGAGCTAGTTCTGGTTCCTGTAGATGTAAAAGCTTTAGAGTTAGTGCCTATACCTATAATTGATGGGGCTGCCATTTTTTATCCTTCACTCAATAGTTTGATGATGTGCGTTTGATTTGCTTTAATTTCTTCCATCATTTCAGATGCGTGCTCGGAGTCTTTTTTCAACAAAGCCACATCTATCTTTAATTCCGCTAGGTCAGTTGTTATTTTTTGCACTGACTGCTTACTTTCATTGATTGCTGTTTGATTTTGAGACACTTGCCCCTCGACACTGTTCCAGGCCGACAATCCAACTGCCAAGGCTACCACTATAGTTAAGACGTTTGCCACTGTGAACTCAGGATTAAAATCAATACTCATAAATGCTTAGAATTCCCTTCTATACGCTAGGCTTGCAGATCCGGGTCTTATCTTAGCCTTTAAGACTGTTTTTCTGCCTGGTTTAAAGGTAGCTTCTGCACCCTTAGTACCAAGCTTGACGCTGGTTCTTTTGCCCGCCGACATCTTAACGCCTTTATCACGGATAAGCCTATCAAGAAGGCCAGTGCCTACGGCTTCAGCTTTCTGGAAAGGGTTTTGCTGGTTCTGATCCATTAATCTCGCTAGGACGCCAAACTCTTCTTGTGTCAGTCCCGCAAAAGGCGAACCCTTTAAATCTATATCCATTTAAGCTCCATAATAAACACCTCCCCAGAAGCGAACGCTAAAGGGAAGGCGGTCAGCCTGAGAGAGGGAGGGCCGACAGCGGTAGTATAATAGCCTAAAACAGGCTTTGTAAATTAATTATAAAAAAAGTTTCAAAAAGTCAAGAAAAAACGATAAAAAAACTATAAGATTACGCTGGTGTAATGTATAATTCGATTCGATTCGATTACAAAATCTCGGCCTTGAAGGATATGTCCAGCGAAAGCTTCCCTCACCGCTCAAGGCTTAAAGCGCAAAAAGATACCCCACGGCGCATCTGAGTTCGAAAGGCTGAACAGGGGGTGGACTACACGCTAGTAGAAGGCAGCTGAGTTCGTTTAATTGCGTTAATGACGAATTGCTCGAAGGCCCAAGTGCACTTAGAGTAGAAGGAACCAAGGTTAGGCTCTTTAGTCTTCCCTTGGGGTTCTTTTGCTCTTCAGAACCCAGTACTACCTTGATCACGCTGCACCTAGTTGCGTCTTATTCCTTCTAAAACAACCACTTATCTCTCAATACACTCCTAGGTAGTACCAAATCTGGTACTGCTAAAGCACTAAATCACTCGTAACTCTCTGAATTGTATAGCAAAGACATCAGTTGACTTTAAAAAAAGCTCCGGTATATGGGGTGGATATTAACATTAAACTAGCCCTACCAAGTTGGGGGTAGGGGTACCATATATAACCAGATCTTCTAAGAGCCAGGCTGCTTATAACTTTTAGTTTGGTTATAAAAACCGGGATCGTTATAACTTATTGGAACATTAATTTATTTTTAGGAAAGCGATGTGTATATTGTTAGGGATATCATCTAACCC
>VMHT01097161.1_pt1 | contig 19777 bp, 16 predicted proteins | sample 4693611 | NCBI WGS metagenome assembly VMHT01 (sample SAMN12280063, study PRJNA550983) | marine metagenome | isolation source: seawater sampled from same location over 5 years 0.02-0.2 micron viral filtrate | place: USA: collected off the coast of southern California halfway between the port... ...
GGGTAATTTACTTGGTAAGGTAAATGGTTTGGATGGAGTTGCAAAAGGTGTATTGGATGCAGCACAAGATTTAAAACAGGGTGAATTAAAACTTGGTAAAGTTTTTGACAGTATAAAAGGAGTGTTTAAATAATGTCTGAAGATACTAATGAGGTAGAACTCCCCCAAAAGGTTGAGGAAGCCTTTGCCGACCCTACCCAAACATATCCTAAAAAGGAATATTATAATATTGCCTCAACAAACCTTGCTGCAAGAGGTTTAAAAACCAATGAGGTTTATGTTGGTGGTGGTGATGTACAATTAAATTTGGACATTGAGGATTTACCACCATCAAAGTATCCTTTGAATCAAGTAAGGGAAACAGCTACTGGTCATGTCACAGAAATTGATGACACACCAGGCCGTGAACGTATGTTATTTAAGCATCGTACTGGTGCTGGAATTGACATGCGACCAGATGGCACAGTAATTATATCGTCAAAATATAATACAATTCAAATTACCGGAAATGACCATAGGGTCTTAGTGAGAGGTGATGGTGACATATTCTACCAAGGTAATCTACGGCTTCATGTCTCGGGTGATATGGATGTAGAGGTTGGTGGAAATTATAATTTAAAAGTTCATGGAGACAAACGTGAGGATGTACGCGGTAGTTACCAACAAAAGGTAAGGGAGAACCATGAAACTTCTATCACTGGAGACAAATCAAAGTTCGTGGTGGGCACGAACACTGACACTATCCTTAGTGATCATAATATTATTGTAGATAATGACTATACATTACGTATTGGTCATAACAACAGGCAATTTGCTGGTAATGATACAATGTTTACAGCAGAGGATGATCTTACATTAAGTGCAACAAATAGCATCAACATCACTTCTCAAGATAATGTATTACAATCAAATACTGGTATGATTGGTGGTGAAAATGTAATTCACTATGGTAAAAACTATTATGGAACATCTGCAACATTTACTGCAGGTGTTACTGCTCCAACATTTACTGGCGATTTAACTGGTCGAGCAGATGAGGCAATTCACTCGGATACTGCAAACTTTGGTCCAAGTCTAGGATCACCGGCTGGTTTCACAAATACAAATACAGCAACGGATACTACAATTCGTGCTGAATTCCCGGCACCAGCTGATATTGATCAATCCTGGATTAATGACTACCTTACTAAATCGGAATATGGTGTAAGGGTTGTTGATGTTGATATTGGTAGTATCATTAAAAATGAAATTGATAAATCTGCAGATTATGGTGGAATATCAAAGGTCCGACTTACAACAGAGAATGTAAGATCAAAACTTCGTGATCCAAATACAATTAGGAATGATGCCTTTGTTGCCCGTTGTATTGCAGAGAATGTTCTTTCTCCTACCTTTGTGGACCAAACACCCACAGATAAAACAATTGGTAGAATTGCAAATACCAGTGGTACTCCAAAGAGAGGTGCCGGTATAGCCTTTCCTGGTGAGCATGAAACTTCAAAAGTTTTATTCTCATCAAATTTAAAAAAGACAGTTACACTTACGCCGGAACAATTGTATAATCCTGAATTGCAACTGGCCAGAGATGGAGAAATAACAGCGAGGACTGCATTAGGTAGAGGTATAAAACTTGCAAAGTTCCTAGGTGGTTATGGTGAACCACTTACATTAAATCATATTACTGATGATATTGATAGGGTTAGAATTGCAAAGAATCTTTATCTGCAAGGAAGGTTTATGAACGAGGTCCAATCATATTTGGATGTCAGAAACAAATATAGGTTAATTGTTGCTGAAGGGTTTTATAAGGCCGAGGATGGGGAAACCTTAGAACCAGGTAGTGTTAATTATCTTATGACCAGAGGTCAAGCTGTTGTTTATGAATTGAGAGATAATAATGGTTTGCTTCCATTACAAAAAACGTATGACCTTGCTGAATGGATTATGGATTACACAGATTTTGGGAAAATGATTTTGTCATATGATACGTACGGACCAAGTGGTGATTTGCATGCTCAGATCATTATTACAATGCCGGAGGTTACACCACAATGGACTGTTGTATATGATAATAAAGTTGAAACACAGTTTAATAATTATACCCAAACCAACGGAGAACTGGTAGAAATATTAAAATAGTATTATAAATACATCTAATAACGTTAGAGGATTTTATGGCCAAGGCTTTTTCAATTGAGGATGGTAATCTAAGTTCGTCCATCGTGTCATCCAGATCGGTATCACACGTAGATGTGGATTTAGCTTTTAAACCTAGACCATCCGGTGAGATATTTAAGAAAACAGATGCTGCAGCTGTAAAACAAGCTGTAAAAAATCTTCTTATGACTAGTCGTCACGAAAAACCTTTTCAACCAAATTTTGGAGCAAACCTTAATAGTGCTTTGTTTGCTCTTGATACCGAATATGATCCAGAATATATCTCAGGTCTAATAAAAGATGCGATTACAAATTATGAACCTAGAGCCAGAGTACTGTCATTGGCAATAAAACCTGACTCTAATTATAATGCATTGGATGTGCAAATTACTTTTCAAGTTGTAAATACTACTGAGATAGTATCATTAGATTTAACAATAGCGAGGCTCAGATAAATGGCTACCACAATTAAATCAACTGACCTTGATTTTCAGAATATTAAAACTGGGCTTAAAAATTATTTTAAGTCAAAATCACAATTTAATACCTATGATTTTGAAGCTGATGGATTAAATAATATCCTTGATGTCCTTGCTTATAATAGTCATGTGAATGGTTTAACTGCAAACTTTGCATTAAATGAAGCTTTTTTAAATACAGCACAACTTAGATCATCTGTTGTTTCACATGCTGAAACATTAGGGTATGAAGTAAGATCAAGAACAACATCTTATGCAATAATTAATATAAACACAAGTCTTGCTGGTGTTCCATCTCGGCCTGCACAATTACAATTACCTAAGGGTTGGACATTTACATCAGCAGTTAATGGTGTAAACTATACATTTAGAACACTAGAAAATTATTTTGCAAAAGATAATGGCTCAGGGTTCTATCAATTTTCAACTGCAGATGGTTCCATAGATATTCCTATCTATGAAGGTATTGAAAAAACAAAAACATTTTTATCAGGTGAGGTTGATGAAAGACAAATCTTTGTTATACCTGATGAAACAATTGATACTGCCACTGCTTCAGTACAAGTCTTTGATACTGCAAGTTCATCTAATTATATAACATACATTCCTTTAGCCAGAGCTGTAACAATTGATGAAACCTCAACAGTGTTTACAATACGTGAAGCTCCAAATGGATTTTATGAATTAAACTTTGGTGATGGTTTATCATTTGGTACCAAACCAGATGCCGGTAATAAAGTGGTTGTAACATACCTATCCTCAGCAGGACCAACAGCAAATACTGCAGATGTTTTCACATCAAATTCTTCATTAAACGTGGATGGTGTTTCATATGGAGTGAACATTGTAACAAGTGCAGAATCAACTGCTGGTGCAAACAAACAATCCATTGAGAGTGTAAGATATCTTGCTCCAATTGCATATGCATCTCAGAAAAGACTGGTTACATCCTTGGATTACAAAGGTACAATTCTTTCCAACTATACAGATGTTACTGATGCAAATGTATGGTCTGGAGATCAAAATGTTCCAATCGACTATGGTTCAGTATATGTAAGTTTAAATTTTGCTCCAGGTACATCAACAACAATTAAAGAAAATGTAAAAAACAGCATTGTAAATAATTTTGGTGACAGACTTGGTGTGGTTTCAATTAATACCAAATTTACTGACCCCACTGATGTTTATTTAGAGGTTACAACCGAATTTGATTTTGATCCTGCACTTTCAGGGTTTACGGCAACCACAACAGAGAATACCATAAACACATTTGTTCAAAATTATTTTTCAGATAACCTGGCAACATTTAATGCCGTATTTAGAAGAAGTAATCTTTTAACAGAAATTGATGCTCTTGACCAGGCAATTCTTTCAAGTAAAATGGAAATAAAAACTCAGATGAGAATTACACCAAGTCCTGGTACATTAGAAACATTTAATATATACTACCCTACAAGATTGGCCGCGCCTGATGATGTCAATTTGATAGTAAAATCAAGTGCATTTACATACAATGGTGTTGTTGCAAAAATACAAAATGTTTTAAATTCAACTAGGTTACATATTGTTGATACTGATGGCAATGAACTTTTGGATAACATTGGACAATATAACCCATCAGATGGTAGCATAAATATAATTGGTCTTAAAATTGATGCATTCATAGGGGCATTTCAATTCTTAAAAATATCAGTCACACCGGAAAATCAAAGTGTAGTAAGGCCACTTCGGAATTATATATTAAGACTTGATAGAACAGAAACAACTTCAACTGCAAGAATTGATAGACAGACCACTTCACTTCAGGTAACATAATGGCTCATACAGGCTTTGCACAAACCTTAAGAACGTTTAACAGATTTGACACCAATCTTAGAAAAAGTTTGGTCAAGGAAGTTTTACCGGAACATTTTTCCAGTGATTATCCATCACTGATAGAATTTTTAGAAGCATATTATGAACATCTAGATTCTGCAGATAATTTTGGTGGTGTCATTGAAGAGCTTCAAACAATTAGAGATATTGAGGATACCAAACTTGAATATCTAGACAATATGTTTTATGGTATAGGTTTGGGTGTTTCTGGTGGTAGGTTTACATTTCCAAGAGAAGCCATAAGAAATTTTGGTAATTTCTTTAGAGTAAAAGGTTCCGAATATTCAGTTGAAGGATTTTTTAGAGCCTTCTTTAGTGAAGATGTTGAAATAATTTATCCAAAGGACCAGTTATTTACTATTGGTAAATCACCAATAGGACCACAATATGCATATAAATTGCAAAATGGTAAACTTTATCAGGTATTTTCAACCTTACTTAAAGTTGCTATACCTTTAAGTGATTGGGAAACCCTTTATAGAAATTTTGTTCACCCATCCGGGTTTTATCTTGCAGCTGCAGTTGTTATTGAAGGCAAATTTAATGTAGAAATTGGCACAGCTCAATCAGTTGCAGATGCACGTGCAGGCATTATTAATGTATATGGAACGGCAACATATTCACCGCAGGCCGAGGGTGAGGCCGTGGGTGCTGTTGGTATTGCCCCTGCAATAAATGCACCTCTATTTGATGGTCTGGATAGTGATCAAATTAATCCAAATGCAATTCCATATGTTGCGGGTGGATATGTCACACCTGGGTATATGTCCAAGCCTGGTGGTAATAATGCACTATTTAGAACCAGGGATCGTTATAGCCTTTACAGAAATATACAGGATTATCAGAATCTTACAATTGCACAGGTCAGTCAATATTATAATAATATGTACGAATGGGCTGGATTCTATCAGTCATTTGATGATGCTGCAGATTCATCCAATGCATCAGCAATTAGGTTCTCATCTACACTAGATAACTTTAGTTCACGTGTCTACTTTAGAAAATAATATTTTCATTATAAATAGACTAAATGGTTTTATAGGTTAAAAAATGGCAAGAGAAATTATAGATATTGGAACCGCTGGTAATGATGGAACCGGAGATGATCTTCGTTCCGGTGGTACCAAAATTAATAACAATTTCCAGGAACTCTACTCGGACGTAGCCTCTCTACAGGTTCAGGTAGGTGGCTCTGGTGGTGGTGTTGATGGAATTGGTTTCATTGACCGAGGCATTCTATTTGAGGGTGACAGCCCTGATGATGCATTCCAAACATTTTTTGGAGTAGTTAATCCAACAGCCGATAGAACAATTAAACTACCAGATGATTCTGGTACTGTTGCTTTGATAACAGATATTAAACAAGAAATTGATTCTTCTTATATTTCATTACTGACCGGAACAGCATTTGATTCTAGTGGTACACTTATATTAATTCAAGAAAATTCAGTTGATTCTGCAGAGGTATTACAACTTATTGATTCTGGATATATTAATTTTAGAGTTAATGCTCCAGATTTAACTGCACATGCAGGTAATATCGTACCTGCCGCTGATAGCACATATGACCTTGGTGATTCCAATTATCAGTGGAAAGACCTATGGTTAAGTGGTAAAACAATTCATCTCGGTGGTCAAACAATAAGTAATAACGGATCATCATTTGTATTCTCACAAGAGCTTGCCACTGGTGCAAATAATATGTCAGTTGATTCCGGTAACGGATTCTTTGTGAACACCTATGCAAATATTGCAACTGGTACACGTGCTGGTGGATATGGAACCCAACAAAACTCAATGAAGATTGAGGGTAATACAGTTCAATTTGCAACTGTAGATGGTATTGTATCAGCAGAATTGGTAACCAATCAAGGGCTTTCAAACTTTAATGATCCATTTGGTGCTGGTGGTGCAATTTCTGTTCCAGATATTACCACAGCTCAAAGATCCACAGTTGCAGCACGTAGTGAATTTAGAGTTGGTTCAATTGCCTATAATACCGATTCAAATAATTTTAATCTATATGATAGTGATGGTTGGTTCTCACTTAATAAAAATGCAATTGAAGCAGATGATATTTCAACCACAGTTGATTCCGGTTATGTAAAAGCCAGGGCCACTGAATTAGATCTAAATAATTATACAGTTTCCTCTGTGCCGGCCGGCCAACATGGTAAATTTATATTTGTTACCAACGGTGCATCAGGTAACCCTTGTCTTGCAGTTTATGACAGTGATGCCGGATTCTACAAAAGAATTACACTAGGCACACAAATTAGTACTTAATAGGATATAGAAAATGCCAGCAGTTATTACAGATACCCTCAGACGACAGATTGCTAGAGACTTTTTTGAACAGTTTCAGAACAATACGGCTGATTATTATGTTGCGATAGGAAGATCGGAACAGTGGGATTCATTTGAAACAGTACCAACACCTGTAAACAACCCGGATGAAATAGGTGATTTCAGAAGTGGGTTACAGGCAATGAAAAGAGTTTTAGGTACATCGCTTGTTGTTCCTCGTAATAACTGGTCGCAAGGTGCAATTTATTCACAATATGATGATACGGTTCAAGGTTATCCAACACAGCCTTATTATGTAAAAACAGATAATAATCAAGTTTATGCATGTCTGGAAACCGGCCGTGATAGATTTGGTGTTGCTCAACCATCAACAATTGAACCAACATCATCAAATAATGATTCATTTAGACTTGCTGATGGTTATGTATGGAAATTTTTATACACAATCAGTGCACAAAGGCAGGATCAATTCCAATCATCAAACTTTATGCCTGTGCAAAAACAAGGTTCTGTGGATTCAAATTCAACCGGTATCGAATTAAAACAAAAAGAAATCCAGGATAGTGCAACGCCTGGCGAAATTCTTTCAATTGTTATTACCGCTGGTGGTACAGGATATACATCTGCTCCTTCAGTTGCAATTACAAGCCCTACAGGTTCTGGTGCTGCAGCAACGGCAGTAATTGATTCTGCTACTGGCCAAGTTGCGCGTGTTCGTATGGATGGCGCTTCATTAAATACAATTGCACACGGTAGTGGATATACAACCGCAAATGTTTCGTTTAATGGTGGTGGCGGAGCCGGAGCCACTGCGCGTGCAGTCTTGGCATTTAGTGATTCAGGTGTTGGTGCAGATGCAAGAACCGACCTTAAAACCTCATCAATTATGTTCCATACAATGTTAGAAGGTGATGATAGTGATTTTATTGTGCAACAAGATTTTAGACAGGTTGGTCTTTATAAAAACCCATTAAATAGAGCAGGTGCAAGATTTACTGGTACAACGTCAAATCTTCTTACCAAGATGAAACTTTCAAGTATTGTTACATCATTTACAAAAGATAAACTTATTGAAGGTCAGTCCTCTGGCGCAATTGCATATGTTGATGATACAGATTCAAATGAACTTTATTATCACCAAACAGATGCTACTGGATTCTTATCCTTTTTGGATGGAGAAATCATAGATGAACAAAACGGCACAGGTAATGGTGTAATTGATTCGGCACTGGTTTATCCAAATGTTGATACTCTTACCGGTGATATTCTTTATATAGATAATAGAGCTCCGGTATCAAGATCCTTGACTCAGGCCGAAGATATCAAAATTATTCTACAATTCTAAAGGTTAGAAAATGGCAACTACATTTACCGATACCCTATTTGCTACAGAATATAAAGATGATTTCAGTGATAGTGCTGGATTTTATCGTATATTATATAACGGTGGTAAGGTATTGCAATCTCGTGAACTTACACAGATGCAAACAATCATCAATAAACAAATTGAAAGATTTGGTAATAATATATTCAAGGAAGGCGCAGTTGTAAAGGCTGGTGGTTTTTCTCTTGATACAGCATACGAATTTGTAAAACTTGATCCAACATCAACATCAACTGCTGCAAATGTTGGTGATATAATTACCGGGGCAACATCTGGTATCAAGGCTGAGATTTTAGAAATTGCTGTCGCTGCAAGTGGTGATCCTGTCACATATTATGTGCGCTACGTTAACACATCCTCTGTAAATGGAGGTACAACAACTCCGCGCTTTACTCCTGGTGAGAGTTTAGCCTCAGGTCGTATTGTACAAATTACCAACTCTGCAATTAATCCTGCAGTTGGACGTGGTTCACGTGTTACTGTTGGAGAAAGTGTTTACTTTACACAAGGATTCTTTGTATATACAGAGTCACAAGCATACATTATCTCAAAATATAGTGACGCGCCTAATGGCGATATTGGATTCAAAATTGTACAGGATGTTATAAGTGAAAATGATGATGTAACTCTTTACGATAATTCAACATCAAATCCAAATCTAACCGCCCCTGGCGCTCATAGATATAGAATACAACTTTATCTTACAGATAGAGCATCTTTATCGGCATCTGAAAACTTTATTCATGTAGCTACAGTAAAGAATGGTGCAATTTTTGCGGCTGTGGAATCAGGTTCCTCACAACAATATAATATTCCACGTGATGTGATTGCAACTCGAATTAAAGAAAATTCTGGCGATTATGAAATAAAACCATATAGAATTGCAATTGAGTCTGATTCACAAGATACGCATGTTCTTTTAAAAGTAAGTGATGGTATTGTTGTTGTTGATGGGTATCGTTCGGCAAGATTTCTTCCATCAGATTTTAGAATTAAAAAACCAACCACCACAACTGAAAATACTGGTGAATTTACAGCAGTAAATTATGGCAATTATGTTGATGTATTGGCTGATTCTGCAGTAGGTGGTCCAAATATTAGTACATTTGAATCTCTTGATCTTATGAATGTAAAGGATTTTAATGGTGGTGCATCGGCTAAAATTGGTGAGGCTCGTGTAAGGGCCGTGCATGAAAATGGTGCAAATCTTAGGTACCATATGTTTGATATCAATATGAATGCAGGCCAATCATTCCGTGATGCAAAATCTATTGGTACTGATTCTAATAATTGGTTTAATCCTATACAAATTGGTTTTAATACAATTTTAGAAGATACAAGAAATAATTCTCTTTTATATCAATTACCTTACACAAGACCTCAAACCATTGACCCACAGTCAGTTGAAGTTCAGATTATGCGTAAGGGTACATCAACTGGTGGTGGTGACTTTACACTTACTATTCCTACTGGTTATGTTTTGGATAATGCCAATGATTGGTTAATTTTAACAGATGCCGCAAATGGTGGTTTAATAAGTCATAGTGGTCTTACCGGTTTAACAACTGGCTCAAATACAACAACCATTGGTGGTTTACCGACCAGTGCACCAATTACAATTTATGCATATGCATCACTTTCATCACCAACAATTAGATCAAAAACATTACAACAAAATGTTACGGTTACAGCTGCGGTACAAACAGATCCAGTAACTTTGGAAAAATTTATTGATCTAGGTCAACCGGATATTTATGATGTGAAAAGGATTACATTGATAGATTCTGATGGTACCGATGTTCAACATAAATTTTCTTTGGATGATGGCCAAAGAGATGCCTATTATGGATTTGGCCGATTAGTTTTGGAAAACGGCCAAACAGCTCCTGCTGGTAACATTTATGTAAAATTTGATCATTTTAATCATACCTCAGGTAATTTCTTTGCAGTTAATTCATACACAGGTCAGGTGGATTATAATAAAATTCCATCACATACACTTACAAATGGTAACATTGTAAACCTTAGAGATGTTCTTGATTTTAGACCTGTAAAAACAACATCGTCAACTTTTACAGAGGCTGATATAAGTTATCTGCCACAACCTACCGATCTTGTATTAAATGATAATACATACTACCTTGGTCAGGCATATAAACTTACAATTGACAAAGATGCCAATATCAATATTAATATTGGTGAGCCTGGATTCACACCACAAGTTCCTGCAAAACCACAAAATACAATGGGATTATATAACTTCTCATTGGGAGCAAATACACTTAATTCAAGTGATGTAACAATTAAAAAGATTGATCATCGCAGATATACAATGCAAGATATTGCATATTTGGATAAGCGTGTTGATAAATTGGAAGAGGTTGCATCATTTAGTATGTTGGAACTTCAGACAAGCAATTTTGAAGTTCTTGATTCTGCTGGATTGACCAGAACAAAATCTGGTTTCTTTGTTGATAACTTTACAACACATATTTTATCATCAACCACGGCAAATGATTATAGAGCATCAATTGACCCTGTAAAAGGTAAATTGAGACCTGTATATACAGATGATAATATTCGTTTGTTGTTTGATTCGGATAATTCTACAAACATCCGTAGAAAGGGTGATAATATCTATCTTGACTTTACCGAGGTCAGTGCAATTAGTCAACCATTTGCCACAAAATCAACTGTAATTAATCCATTCACAACATCTGTGTATACTGGTAACATGACATTATCACCCGCATCAGATGAGTGGAGAGATAAAAACATACAATCAAAGAATATTTTTGATAATGGCACACAGTTGGATACGACAAGGGCTTTATTCTGGGATGAATGGACCTGGGGTTGGGGTGGTAAGGAAATTGAAGATCTACAGGTTGGTGATGCAACAAATACAATTAGTAAGAGTACTACTTCATCAGTCACTAATACTGTAAACAAAGTTATTTCTGAATCAACATTGCTAGAGGTAATTGATGAAAGGGTTCTTAATGTATCGCTACTACCTTTCATACGTTCACGCATTGTTTCAATTAAGGCAAGGGGTTTAAGACCTAATTCAAATGTATTTTTGTTTATGGACAATAAGCCTATGGCAGATTATGTTCGTGAAGAGCCATTTGAGCACTATTCTAAGAAAACAAAAGATTTTGGTAATACACTAAGAGGTAAAAAACAACATAAAGATGGTTCTGGTGCACTTACAACAAATGCATCCGGCGCAGTTGATATTTCCTTCCAAGTGCCTAATAATTCAACATATAGGTTTAGAGCTGGTGTTCTTCCTATTAAGATTACAGATGTAAGTACAGGTGATGAAACCGTTTCAGGCACCCTGGCATATGCAACGTATACTGCCCAAGGTTATTTGGATACTGTTCATCAGGATATTAATTCAACCAGAATTCTTGAGGTTGAAGGATTAAGATCTGTAACAAGGAAACAATCACATTATGCTCAGGGAGCCGGTGGAGGTGACGGAAGTGGGCCATCACCATCATCAAGTGGACCTAATTGGTATAATGCTGATCAATGGAAATCTGTAGGATTATCACAACCATCAAGACAAAATAGATCAACAACAGAAACATTCCAAACTGCATATAATCTTTCCAATCCTAACTGGAATGGTACGGCATTCCATAATCCTGTTGGTCCAAGTAGATCAGTTATTTCATCTGAGGATGATCAGGCGCAGGCGGGGGCTGATGCAGGTAAATCATCAGGAGGTTGTTGTTTCATAATGCTAGAAGCACGTTATGGCGACGGCACAATGGATGATGTTGTAAGACGTTATCGTGACGAATATATGACTGATCGTAATAGACGTGGTTACTACAAACTGGCAGAGGTATTAGTACCACTTATGAGAAAATCAAAGGTATTCAAATGGATTGTAACAAAAACATTTGCTGACCCGTTGGTATCTTATGGTAAGTACTATTATGGAAAAAATAAACACGGTATCATATTTGCACCAGTAAAGAACCTTTGGATGAAGGTATTTGATACTATAGGTGGTGACACAGAATTTATTAGAGAAAATGGAGAAATCGTGTAATGTCTGTAAATAGTTTAGGATACAGAGTTAATAAAAATCCAATAGCCCAATCATTTTTTGTTGAGGAGGTAACAGGATTTTATATTACAAAAATTGGGCTCTATTTTAAAAGTACGTTTAGTCCTACAGCAAATCTACAATTACCCATCTCTTTACATTTAAGACCTATGCGTAATGGGCATCCGTCTGATGTTGAAATTGTACCTGGTTCGACTGTTTATGTTCCATACAATAATGTAAATACATCAACCGATGCAAGTGCAGTAACATTCTTTGAATTTGATGAGCCTATTTTTCTTACAGGTTTAACAGATTATGCACTTGTTGTATATTCTGAAACACCAGAGTATGAAATTTGGATTTCTGAATTGGATGGTACTGTTGTTGGTTCTGCATCAGACAGAGTTAATATTAATCCAAACATTGGAAGTTTATTCTATTCACAAAATGGCGCAACCTTTACACCAGATCAAAAACAAGATCTTAAATTTGAGATATTTAGAGCAGAATTTGCATCATCAGGTACAGCCAAATTATATAACGCAAGTGTTCCTAGAAAATTATTAAATAATAATTCGATTCAGACATTTGGCGGAGACAGTGCTGTTACAATCTTTACAAACAATCATGGTTTACAGGTTAATGATACAATTTCAATTAGTGGGGCAACTGCTGTTGGGGGATTAACATTAAATGGTGATCATGTGGTTCAGGCAGTTGATCATAGTGGTGTAAAAATATTCTCAACCACAGCGGCTGACTCTGATGAAAAAGGTGGTGGTGATGAAATTATTGTAACAAATCAAATTCCTTATTCAATAATGTATCCAAGTATAGCAACTTTAAAGCCTACAGGAACTAGCATTTCTGCCGGATTTAAGGGTGCAACAGGTAAATCAATGGCTGGTACTGAAACACCATATACCTTGGATACCACATATAATACAATTCAGTTAAATAAAAATAACTATGCACCACATAATTATGTAATTGCGGCAGATTCAATTGCCAATACAGAAATATTCATTGGTGCAAAAACTGCTGATATACAAATGTCTATGCAATCAAATAACCCAATTATTTCACCTATGATTGATTTGCAAAGATCATCACTAACACTTATTGATAATGTAATTGATAATCAAGATTCAGCATTAGGTGGAACAACCTTTAACAGTGCACTTAATTTTGTGGATGAAACAGTGCCGTATGGTGGTTCATCTGCATCCAAACATATTACAAAACCTGTTTATTTGGCTGAAACTGCTGTTGGATTAAAAGTAATTATTGCGGCAAATGTGCCTGCAACATCAGCCTTTGATCTCTATTATAAGACTGGAACTGGTTCAGAATCATTGGCAACAATTAGATGGATAAAGGTCAATTCAGATGCAGCAATGCCAAATGATGAAGATCCAAAAGTGTTTAGAGATTATGAATATACAATTGGTGGTCAAGGTGGTACATTACCTGCATTCACTGAATTTATTCTTAAAATTGTATTTAGATCACAAAATAGCGCAAAGGTTCCAACAATCAAAGATTTAAGGGCAATTGCATTGAGCGTATAATGAATTATAAACCAATTGAAGGCCATCCTGGTCTAGTAAAAAATGAAAACGGTATTGTATTGAATACAAATTCTAAAGAAATAGAAGCTGCAAGGGCCCGAAAAGAAGCTCGGAAGCAAAAGGAAAAAGAAGTTGAAGAGTTAAGGAACGACGTGTCTGAACTCAAAGACATGATGAAACAAATCTTAGAGAAAATGTAAATGGCACGTACAATCTTAGTTACTGATTCTGATTTAATTGACTCCTGGTATAACAAGGTTAATACCTTATCAGATTATATGGGCGATCTAGATAATCTGGATACAACCTTTAATCCTGGTGATACCTGGTCAATTGATGGTTATCCAAGCATTAATGATTCAAGTCTTGTAACTGCTGTAGATTATATAGGCAGAGAAGTGGATGATATTTATGGTTCATTATTAAGTGGTACTCAACAATCCACCCGAAAAGTGACCATGAAAATATTTGCAGATTCAGGTCAATTTAATGAACTTAATGTAAATCAACTTTGGAATTATGATTCAGCCATGACTTTGGCCCATTTGGATCCTTCATGGTTTGGAGATAGTCCAGGTACTGCTGATTTTGATTTTACTGCAGACTCTGCAAAATTTAGAAATTTAAATATATTAAGGCTACGAGAATATCCTGATAGTGCTACATTTGGTAAACTTACAATTCTTGATAGTGGTCATATTACAAATCTTACATCTCCAGGCGCGCCAGCAAAAGTTATATTCCAAACCCTTAGCTGGAATTATCAGGTAGGTGTGATTGATAGTTCTTTGGTATTAAATACCATACGAATTAATCATTTTATATCGGATAGTGGTCATGATTCTGGAGTAAATATTACCACAGCTACATTACAAACAGGCGATATAAATACATTGATATTGACTGATAGTGATAGTCCTAAAGTAGAACTAGATCATGCTAGGCCTTTCTTATTAACCGATTCAATGGGTTATGACTCTGCCAATCAAGGCGACTCTGGACAAATATATTTCGCTGCCTATCAACTATCGCCTGACAATGCATAGAGGAAAATATGACACGTAAAGTAACCACAGATTTAGTTGATGCCATTGGCACCTTCATGTCCAATACAAATCTTATGTCAGATTACATTGGTGATCTGGATGATTTAGATTCATCTTTTGCAATTAATTATAGTGATTCAAACATCGTCAGCGCAATTAATTTTGCAAGTGATAAACTTGATAGTATTGGTGTTGCTTTATTTTCTGGTACCAATAATCTTTTTGTAAAAGGGTTTATTGGTGATTCTGCTGAATTTAAAAGAATCCGTGTAGGTAAACTTATTGCTGATAGTGCAACAATTGATAGTGCAACAATAGGCAATTTATATGTTACCGGAACAATGTTTGCTGATAGTGCCAGATTTAAGAATATCACTGTTGATAGCATTGGTGTTGATTCTGGGGCCATTTTAACAATTACCAATGCCACTGTACAAAATCTTGGAGTTAATTCGCTCACAATTGATAGTGCCACCATCGACCGACTTACTGCCAATATGGCTGTTATTACACGAGCAGATATTGATAGTGCTACAATACAAGAGTTAACAGTAACAAAACTAATTATGGATAGTGATAGAATTGAACTTGATAATGTAAAAAGATTTACTGTTAAGAATGATTCAGCAACCATTGTTTTAGATGGATATTTCCTATCAACCAATAACGACCCAACTATTGCATAAGGTATATTATGACAGCCTACAGACCTCTTGTATCCGATAATAATATCCGAATAAAAGAATGTACGTCAGCAGAATATGATAATATGCTGGGTCAAATAGCATATTTTTATTCACAAAATCCATCAGTGGTTCTTTCCATTGTAGGATCCAATGGTAATATATCCCCATTAATGTATGATGACTACTATAGAGGTAGTGCCACTGTTACCGGAACAGGTGACCAGGATGCAGTAAATGATGGTGCTGCTGAATATCCAGCCTCAACAGATGCGCAATTTAGAGATAATTGGGCCTCATATGATAAAGTTTCACAAACTGTAACGGATCCTGGTGGGCATACATCATACTACAACTGGAGATATAAACCAGTTAGGGTAGATAATTCTGGTGTCACGGAAATGACATTTCAAGATATAATGGATACCTTTATAGATCCTGTTGTTAATAGAATGGCTGATGGAACATATAATGGTTCAATTTCTGGAGGATCATATTATATTGATACTCGGTCATCAATAAGTGGATCAACAAAAATAGGAACAGTTTTTGTAGATAGATATGCCGATCTTTCCACATATGCATCCAAATCTGGTAGTCTGGGTAATTCATCACTAACTGGGGTTGGTGTTAGAAATGAATATAACACTGAGGATACATATTCATTATATAGTGTTGATGGTGTTAATCAAGGGTCGGCTGGAACTGGATTTAGATCACCATTGATTATTGATTATACATCAAATGGCCATAATAATCCAACTGGTCTTAGACATATGACAGATACCGAGTTTACAACTTTATTTACTGGTTTAATTAGGCAAGCCATTTATGATAGACCAGGTTATAGATTAAGATATAATTTAGAAGTAACCGGCAGTGGTTCTGGCACAACACAAGGTACTGTAATTGAACAACAAGTAATTGATCCCGGCACCTTTTCAAGTGCTCGAAAAACTCAATTTGTAAATACTAATGATTATAGAGCAGCAGAATTTCCTGCAGGTACAATTCATACAGGTGAGTCCTGGGAACTAAAATTGGAGAGAACGTAATGTTAGAAGGACATGAATTTGTTAGTGCCTGGTTTACTAACAATGATAAAACCATTATACGATCAATGTGGAGTGATGCGGATGGTACCGTAAGGCCTTTCACTGTTACAACGGATGGCCCAAGATATAAAGAACTTTTAGAATATATTTCTGAAGATGACCTATATGAAAACACCGTGGCCAAAATTCGTATGGATCGTGAAAGGTTTGAAAGTGTTGTTGTGAATATTGCAACTGGTGATGGTATAAATGTAGATGATATTCTTGCTGACGAGGCCAAGACTGTAGATTTTATCTTTAATTGGCTTGATAAAGAATTTAATGATGAGCAATTGTTTAAAGTAAAACTTAGATTATTTGAACGTGATAAGGTGAGTAACAATGAGAATAGAGCACTAAAAGGTCAACTTAGAAAAGCCACTACAATTAAAGAAGTGATGGAGGCGTACTCGAATTTTTAATGAAAAATATATTATGTGTTAAGTGGGGTGATAAGTACGATGCCTATGTTGATAAATTAAAAAAACAAGTTGAAAATAATTGTTCATACGATTTTAACTTCTATTGTTTAACAGACAATCCACAAAAAGAATATGATATTCCATTACCTACAAAATGGGATGATCATTTTATTCCAAACAAAAATCATTTTTGGGCATACCGAAAATGTTATATGTTCAATGAGAACTTGTTTCCTCAGATAAAGGGAAATGAGTTTCTTTTCCTTGATCTTGACATATTAATCCATAATTCAATTGATCCTCTTTTTGAACTTGATATGACCAATCCATGGATTGTCCGCGGATGGTGGAACAATATTGAAAATTGTAAAAAGAACTATGGTAAATTAAAATCAACTCCTCTTAATTCCTCTATCATTAGATGGAATAGATCCCAACTTATCCCAATATATAACCAAATAAATAATAATTCAGATTTCATTTTCTTTACATATCCTACAATTGATAATTATTTTAATCACTTTTGGTATGATATACATAATGAAAATGATGGTTTTTTTAAGCCTTTACCAAAAGGTATTACATATTCTTGGTATAAGGGTAATGTTCATCCGGATGATATGAACAATAGGATTCTTAGAAAAGATCATATGATTTGTTTGTTTAACAATAGTGCTCAAGGTATTGATGAACATATGCATGAGATAAGTGAGCTGAATGGACTATATTAAATTTACACCTGCAATGTCTAATAACTGGTCTAGGGCTTTTTCCGAAACTATGAAGCAAAAACCATGGGCTCGAGAAAGAATTAAAAATTCTATGACTGCATCTCAACTTGAAAGTAAATTATATCTTGGCACTGAACTTGAAAAAATAGGAAAAGGGTGGTCAAATGTAGCTGTAATCGGCGGATGGTATTGTCATTTCTTGTCCACGATTCTTATAGATAATTTGGACTGTAAGTTTGTGTGTAATTACGAAATAGATAAAGATGCTCAACTGATCAGTTTTAAATTCAATAATAGGTACAAAGCTGAAGGAAAATATCACTCACACCAAAGAAATCTTTTTCTACAAAACTTGAGATCAGACGAAAAAGAAAGAGATCCTATTGATCTTGTTGTTAACACTTCATGTGAACATATGTTTAATATGAGTGCATTTAAAGAAAGACATTTTAAATCTGTAAGAAATATTCCTTTATTTGTATTACAATCAACTGATGATGACCAATATGATGATCATATTAATTGTGTTTCTAGTGCAGAAGAATTAGCAGAACAAGCAGGATTGATTCATGTAAAATATATGGGATCAAAAACTTTAAGCAACGGTATGACTAGGTTTATGGTTATAGGTAGATGAAAAACGATGATTTAAAATTTATGTGTGCTCCTAGTTTTGTAAACATGGATACCGCTAATGTCTATTGGCAACCAAACAGATATTGTAATTATGAGTGCACTTATTGTTGGCCTTCAGCACATACAAAAGTAAAAGATTTTGTTGATAAAGACATCGCATTTAAAACAATAGATAGAGTTGTCAAACTTTTTAAGGCCAAAGGAATAAAACATATTAATTGGGGTTGGTCTGGAGGTGAGGCAACCTTTCATCCAAACTTTTTAGATTTTCAAAAAAGAATACTTAGTCATAATGACATAACCATGACGTTTAATATAACAACAAATTTATCTCATAATTTGTCTTGGTGGAAAAAATTTGTGAAGATAGCACAAGGTTATAGGTGGATAGGATTTACAGCCTCTTTACATCAAGAATATGTTAATACCCCAACCAAAGTAGATAAATTTATAGAAAAGCTAAATTACCTAAGAGAAGCTGGGGTAAAGGTATCCGTAAATCAAGTTATGGATCCAGATATATTTGATGAACAACTCAAAGTATTGGAACAATTTTATGAAAAAGATTTTTATGTTAGTCGTAAAATAAATTCTAAAATACATAGAGAATATTTAAAGTATACAGGTGAAACAGTATATACTGAAGAACAGATAGATCATATGAATGAATCCCATGTTTCTGCTAGAACAAAAGGAAAATTTGTATTTGTAAAAGATAAAAACGACAACGAAATAGACTTCCATCATTTTGAACAGATAAAAAATTTAGGTCTTTGGGATTTAAAAGACTGGATATGCTCAGTTGGATATTTGTCAATTGCCATTGAAGGAAATGTTGTTAAAAGAGGTGTTGGTGGTTGCCATCAACAGATATTAGGAAAGTTAGACGAGGATTGGCAATTATATGATGAGCCTAAAATATGTGGTGTAAAAGGATTTTGCACGTGTGTAGCTGATCTAAAATTACCGAAGTGGAACCCAAAACATGCTTCTGAAAGCGAATGGAAAAAAACTTAAATTATTTGACTTTGATGCTGAAACTCATGACAACTGGTTAGTAGCATTATCAGGTGGCACAGATTCAGCACTTATGCTATGGCTTGTCTGTAAACTATTTCCACATAAAAGAATAGTTTGCCATACAGGGACTGATACTAGTAAAGATCCATTTGTGGGTGAATATGCATCAGATATATTTGAATGGATGCAAAGTGAATATCCTCATGTAAATTTAATCCATGAAAAATATAATTTTAACAGCGCAGAACGTAAACACATTGAAGTTGCCCGAGCCGAGATTAAAGCATCAGATACACCGGA
>VMHT01049631.1_pt1 | contig 19776 bp, 5 predicted proteins | sample 4693611 | NCBI WGS metagenome assembly VMHT01 (sample SAMN12280063, study PRJNA550983) | marine metagenome | isolation source: seawater sampled from same location over 5 years 0.02-0.2 micron viral filtrate | place: USA: collected off the coast of southern California halfway between the port... ...
ATATGCCGAATCCGCTACTTCTACAGTAAGCGTGCCTAAAGTTCCCTACAACATACTCATCAACCCACTTGGTTACAGCCAAACGACTGGTAAACCTACAAACAAAGCACCCGAAAGAATGCGCCTCATGTCCATTGATGCAAGTGCAGGGACAATAGTAGTTGAATCAATTCACTTAGATTTTGAGGCAAACGCTTCAAACGGTCGAAGGGGTGCGCTAATGACTCACGGTGCAGGTCGTTTTGTCATCATTACAGGGGACTGTATAGTTGATACCGGTAAAGGTAATTCGTTTCAACCATACGGTAGTGGGACACAGTTCTCTCAAAGACAAGGGCAAGTCTGCATTGATGAAAGTAACTTTGAAAATCACGGAATTATGTTCTCTCAAAGTATGGCTATTGACAGTCACGAGTTCAACAAGTTCTCTGCCAGCACTACGAACATGGGTAATGAATTGCTCGCAGGTCACTGTGGTCGCCACATACTCAATCATGTACAAAGCCATTCTTTTATGGGTGTATTGCCTCCAACCAGCGAGCATCGGGTAGAGAAGAAACTGGACATGATTAGTGATGTCGTAATCGCCTCTTTCCCTGCTCAATTTTCTGATTTGCGGTCAACAGTTCCTGTTAACAGCATTATTTCAAGTTACGATACTCAAGGCCCAATTAAACTCAAAACCGCTGCGTCGTCCGCTGTCGTTACTTCTCTTATAGAAAACGGAATGTCGGACATTGATGATTCAAAGAGAGGGTTACTCGCCATAGGCGGTTTGAACTTCAACCCGTTACCTTTTTTACTCAAGTCTGTATCATCTCATGAATCAACTGCTAATGCTTTACACGCTATACCTTCGCAAGAAAGTAGAATTGCTTCTTTGTATGTACCAAGCCTTGCGGCTTATGGGTACGCTCCGTCTATACAGATACACTACAATGCCATTGATTATCAAGGAACTGAGTTTACAACAGGTGCTACTTCAAGACTCACTGGTAATATCAGCGGTAGTAACAAAATACTGACGCTTCAAAGTATCAAGTCTTTCGGTTACGATGGCGAGGTTATACCTGCAAGTAACATTCGTATAGGAGAAATCGCCGCTACGAGTAATGCTACCGTAACCGCTAAAATAAATCACAGTGCTAAGACGCTGACATTTACAACAGCACCTCAAACGACTTTTATCAACGCTGCTACTACAGGGGCTATAGTCAGTATTTTAGACTTAAATCCTAAACTGTTGGTAACAAAAACTCTCCCCGATGTCAGCACCATGCTTACTGTTTCACACTCCATACTCGATTTAATCCGCGATGATATGGCAATATCGGGACTAAGCATATACTCAGCAGGTGGGGTAATTGAGTTTGACAAACCTCAAATGTCCGTCTTTTCCGATGGAGACTTAGAAGGTGATAATTCCGAAGGGCTGGTTGCTGAAAAGTTACTCAATTATGACCTGTGCCCTCAAAACTACTTACCGCTCACATCAAGCGACCCTCCAAGCACTACACCACAGGCCATTGCTTTGGCTACAGCAGAGTTGTCTTCACGAGGCTCTGTGTTTCATAGAGTTTCAGTAACAAGAGAAATAGATAATTCTTCACCTTTTACAGAAGTAGCAGGTGCAAAGGTAAGACTGGCGACAAACGGTAGCCGTCCAAGAACAGGTGTCTTTGTCAATAACGGCAGTGGTTATTCGACCGGTGCAACCGCTGCTATGACTGTTGATGGCACAGATGCTACTGGAACATTTCCGATAGGGAATGTAGTTTACAAAGCCAACGGCAAAGTAGTGGGGACTGTAACCGCAGTAACTGCTACCAGCGTGACTATCAGTGCCGGTATAACCGCCGATTTAGTTGATAACGAAGAACTGTTTAACCAAGGTCAAGTTTCCGGCATAGGGACTACAAGCCAAAGCACATGCGTTAACGAATACTTTGACATCATAGAGCATAATTCAAATGGTAATACAATGCAATTGGTTATCCAACCCAGTGACAGAAACCGAGTGAACATACTAAGTAAACTGTTGACTGGTACAGAAAAGGCAAATAAAATATCAATAGAAAGCCTTGTCTCTCGTGCAAGAGTGATGTCGTTTAATGAAGAAGAGAACGGTCAGTATACCATTCGCGCACATGGCGTTACGAGTGACCTGTCATCTTCAAGTGTATATGTCAAAGGTTCTGCTTCTCCCGATTCTCACATTGTTAAGGAGATAATGCCCGGTGCTCCTGTGGTTACCATGACGCTGGGAGGTGTCGGTCAAGGTGCTATTAACACAAAAGAAACCTTTGACCCCAGTCCTTTGGCAAGAATTGCTTGGAACACTCGTCGTGATTGCCAAGCGACTGTAAGTAGCACGACCAGCAGCACTGTTGTTGCCAAGCCACTTAACAATCGAACAACTGATTTACAGTCTTGGGGAACATATTGTTTTCCGAAAGTAGGCTACATTTACCTTGAAATACCAACAAACGATAACGAGTCGCCAAGATTCGCCTCTGCTCTATACACCAGTAAAACAGGCACGACATTTACATTTGCTTCGGGTACAGGACACACAGGCACTGGTAAGTTCACTTTAGCCAATGGTTCGGAAGCCGACTCACTCGCTGCTTGGATTACGGCTACTGGTATAGGTGCAGGTAGCGTGTTGCATGTAGATGACAAGTTCAGTGAAGAGACCATGTGTAACGACGGGACAACTATCAACGATAGGTTGTTTCAAACACTTGACACTGTGCAACATGATTACCAACTCGGAACTCAGTATGCCAGCACGAGAGCACTTGTTGAGATTCCTTTGTTTGAAGAGTTCTTCTTTGATAAGCCGGAAAAGGGTATATTCCCCGGCCCGGACAACAGTATGAAAATACACATAGACGCTACGCATACTGCTCATTCTTGGGCACCAAGCCCTGTCGGTAGAAGAGTAGATTCAATTGCGCCGAAAGACCCCGAAGTGTTCGGTCCTTTTTCATACGCCATACAAGCAGATACGCATCGTAGCGGAACAAGAGTTACTCAACCATACGACACCTCAGTGCACCGTATTTATGTCGAAAACGCAAGTCTTTTCCCTATACCTTCTGCTCCACCAGTCACTGTTGCTAATCTTGGAGGTAACGCGAGATACCGTAGGGCCTTTTTAGCAAACGGAGAATGGGTCATTTATTCAGCAAGAGATGTAACGAACAACTACCTCACTGTCGCAGGTGCTCATTCGGACGACTTTATATCCAGTAAAGACTTCTTCCGAGACCTCAAAGTAGGAGCGTTCATTTTACCAGCACCGGGTTACCAAGACATGAATTACACCAGTATCGCTGACAACCCTTCTCTTATTAGTTCGGGTTATGAAAGTCGAAGGTCCTTTTACTACGACCGCTCAAATGTAATGACACAAGGCGGAAATGTCGATTATGGACTACGGCAATATGTCAGTGCAATTGAGTTGAGAGACGGACCAAGTAGTAATCCTCACTTACCTAAAATAAAGTCAAAGAGACCAAGAGCAGTGGTAGTTTCTGTTACGGGTAGTCCAGCATCGTCACTTACTTTAGACGACGCTTCTCTGTTCCCTAAAGACAGCCATGATTCGGGCTATAAGTTCCGAGTTGCTTGGAGGAACGCAAGTGGTGTGGTTTACAGAGGATTCTATGATAACAGAACAGATAACACACTGACAATTGTCAGCCCCGATTCCGGATTCACTCCATCGGTCGGTGACGAAGTGTATGTAGAAGACCTACACGCTACAGGTGCAACTGACTATCCTCAAGTTTTAGAAACATTCCTCAACAGAGCGTGGGCTCACCCTTATTGTGCAGGTGGACTAAGGCAAGGTGACACTGTTTGGATGAACATGCACTATACAAACCCACACGCAATAGAAGGTTTGTTTTGTAAAAGCAGAGGCACGCTTAACGAAGCCGAAGTTTGGACAGGGTTCACAGGAGGTGTTGGTAGTTTCAATGCCAATCCAAGAGAAAGCATTCCGATGGAGAACTTTTTGATTGGTGACAGTTGTATAGAAACGGCTCAAAACTTAGCGCAGCATATAAACAAGACAATAGAGATGAATTACGATGCACTTGGTCTTTCCGAAAGCCCACCGGTAGTGGCTTACATCGACCCCTATCAATGCACAGATGGCTTTGCAAGAGTCTTACTTTACGATGTCAAGCATGACAGGGAGTTCATATCGTTTCAAGACATACATATGCAAGTTCAGTCCAGTCCAGCAGCGGCTTCGATAGGGGGTGACGCTACTAAACTGACGGGCGGAGAGATAAAGAACAACGAAAGCGACAGCGGTTCTTTAATTGATGTAGCAAACGGTTTCCCTTCTCAAAGTAAGAGTATGAAGTCTACTGAAAAATCCGACTTCATAGAGGCTTCTTATTCGCATAACAGCACATGGAACGAAAGCGTTGCAGGTGGTCTTTCTAATCACTATGTCGGCGGAGTTGACAATACCAATACTAATGGGTATTCCGACCGAACAAACAGTGCTGTCGCTAATGCTACAGATGCAGCGACTCAGCACGACAAGATAGAAAGTGGGGTAAGAGAGCGGTCTACTTTCTTTGACACTCCGGACGGAACAAGAGTCATACCTGCTTTTTTAGCCATGAAAGGTATTCGTAACACAGCCCACACTTTGAGTGACACCCGCTTGAACGAACTATCTCATTGGACCGATATGGATTTTGTAAGAAGACTCACTGTTGATTTAGGAGAAGTGTCGCTAAAAGACGGAGTAACAAATATAGAATCAGCCGCAAGAGAAGTCATAAGGCTCATCAACCAAGCCGGTGCTAAGAATGGAAAGACTCATGCTCGTCGTCCAAACGACCAGTTTCTTGGCGAAAACCAAAAGTTTGACCCTTCTTCCCCTCATCAAAAAGCCGACTTTGCCGCTACTGCTTCTACGCACGACCCTGCTCCGTTTTGGGACGAGACCAAAGCATTCTCAAGTCATGACCGAGGAACGCACATGGGCTATGTAAGAGCACACTTAGGTAGAGTAGTTCTCGATTCCGAAGGTAACCAAGGGTTCTCTGTTGTAATACACTCTACAGTTCCGGGTGCAGGTGGTAGGAACTTTTGTACTTGGCTTGACAGTAGCAAAGCCCAAACTCCTTACCGACCACAGTTCCTTATCGGTCACGGAGGTCGATTCCGAAACTACTGGTGTCAGCCGGACGAAGTAGCCGGAGAAAACATGCACCCTGCTCCTATGCCTATCAATCGTTTTGGTAGACCCTTTGCACCTATTACTACTCTCAAGGAATACTTACCACCGGAAAACACAGACGACGAAGTAAACAACAACCTTGACTTTGGTGCTGATACTATCGACAGCAGTGGCGTTTTAGCAGAAGCCAACACAGAGATAGTGTCCGGTAGAACTACAAACACTTTACTCAACGAGTCTTTTGAAACTAAGAGTCCAGCCTTTGCATTGGTCGACGGACTAAGAGTAGGCACGAAAGCAAAAGCAAGAATAAACTTTGGTGGTATGGTAATGACGGGCATACCCGGTTGGTCTCCCGACCTTAGTAGATGGGGATTCACAAACGACGGGGCAATCAATTCTACCCGTTACGGTAATGCCGCTAATGCTGGCACTGCTATGACTGCAACAACAGTTGGTAGTGATGACGGTTACATACCCAAAGAAGACATGAAAGGCAATAACATTGGTAACCGCCCACTTTACGGTTTACGCTTTACAGACCATCGCGGTGACAACCATACAATACGGCTTCTTTACAAACAGTTCGGCAAGAACTTTTCCGGAGACAATACTATTTTACCTCCTACGCTTGAAGAAGAAGTAATCGTTCACTTTGACGATAGAGATGTCTCGCAAGGTGGCTTTACTATAGGAGCGCATATGGTCGGAAGTGGAGAAGTATGCGGCGAAAAGACAGGTGGTAATCCAAAGAACTTCAAAGGTAACCTTTGGAACGCATACCCTGCCCCTGTAGTGGGAGTCAAAGTGGGCACTACATATTCAAGTAACACTATGACAATAACGCTCGATGCTCCTTACGATAACAGCGAAGCAACTATCAACTCTCATCCCGATATACTTGGCTATCTCGGATTCCCCGAAAGTGGTATGTTTCAACTTTCTAAGCATGGCACAGCCGGGACTGATTACCAAGGGTTGACTTTTTACTACACCAGTCGAAGCCATAACGATGCCAGCGGAACACATCATTTTTATGGGGTAAGTGGGGGCTCGTCGAGCCATAGTAACGGTAACTGGTTCTTGAGTCCAAGAATTAACTTTACCAGTCTTCTTACTGACGAAGTGATGACCGCCGCAGTTGCCCATGCTGTCAACATGGACGCAGTGTCTCAAGACAACATAGAGGCGACCAGTTTTGATTGCACGCACATGTATGCACCCGATGGCAAAACACTTGGCGAATGGGGCGTGAGCCCTACAGCGATTCGCATAAAGGTACGCAGCGATTCAAGCATTCCGCTGAACAAGTTGTTTGAAGCAGATGTCTCTAAAGACTGGGGACTACTTGAAGGCGTTTCGACTGAGGCTGTAGACAGCGGTACTCACCTTCAAGGATTGACAACTACCGACCAAGACGCTGGAGTAAGACTCGACATCGGCTACATACCTCATACACTACTACATATCAACACCAAATATAGAGGTTCAAATGCCAATACTGCAACACCAGTTCTCGTTGACAGTCAAAATAACATTGTCGATACCACTACATGGAGGCGTAATCTACGAGGTGAAAATTACACCGATGTCGCTGGAGACCATATCATACCAAGAATAGACTCACCTTGTATGGAAGTTCATAATTCTAATTCTACTGAGATACACACTCATTCTAATGAGTCTTGGGCTTTACTGGGTAAACTTGCTTGCGATGACACTGATAGTTGGGGAGAGCCTTTCTTACTTTGGCGAAGTTCTACTGAGTACGCAATGGTGAGAAGCAAACCCGGAACAAACAGTGTTACTCACGCTATATATGTCAGTAACGGTGCTTCCGCTGATTGGTCGAGTCCAGCGCAGCATGACATACTAATCAAGGGACTGAGTGACCCTTACTCTGCTATTAAGACAGACGGAGTAAGAATAGCAGGTAGTAAGAACGGTAATCCTTTCTTGTACTTCCGAGGAGGTAGAGATAGCCCCGACCACTATGTCCCTGTTTACTTCGGCGGTGGTTTTTCCGGCGTAGTTACCGACATCAATGACGGAACTCAAAATGATTATTCCGACTTTTACACACACCCTTACGCTAAAGGACCAACTGGCTCTACTGGCTTGCAAAATGTGGGGGAACTCGCTGGTTCTTATGCTCTTCTTGATACGAACGCAATGATGGCTATGTTCCCCGGAACACCTTATCTCGACCAGCATAAAGGGCAGAACAATCCTCCTTTCTTCAACCAAGATGCTATATTGCCGTTCGACATGGCGAAAGGTGCTAATGCAAAGGTAACAGGTTTGGATTACACTGATGGCACTAATTCTGTACATGTCAACATACCGTCTCCTCTTATCATTAGGTTCGCACATCCTCACGCAAGGTATACGCATGACAGTAATATCAACAATCATGTTACTTACATGATATTTGGTCCGGGGCAGGCTTTCCCTCATAGCACTGCTACTACTGAGCCACAGGGTGCCAATATAGTAACTGCTGGTAACGGCTACAGTGCTGTTCCTATTCATATAGGTGGAGATGCAACTAAGGATTCTTTCTTGCCGAACCAATTGGCAAATGGCGACATCACAGAACATAGTGGTTTCAATAGAGGTAATGCTTTGTCGCATTTGCCAATGACTACTTTCTTTCAAAAGAACAACGCTCAAGGTTTCAACTATGTTATGAACTGGCAACCCACCAAAGGTTTCCCTAATGATTCTTCATCGTCTTCAAGAAACTATAGCCAAACATTCGCATCAGCGTTTTACTTTGAAGGCTCTCCTCAAGCAGCAACGAGTCTACCTAAGCATTATCATCCGTTCAGTGCGGTGTTCACTGACATAAACGGCAACGCCGTAGGTAGCAGCACTTACCTTAAGACAAGAGAACCCTCAGTTATATGGCACATGGACGGAGGCTATCACCCCGGAGGACATTTCCTCGACGACCATATAAGAAAGAATCCAAAAAACCACACTGCTGACGCGTTCCTTTCAACAGGTAGTGGTGCTAAGCATAACGCCAGTGCGTTTAGACCGGGTGCTTTACTTGCACAGGCTTACCTCACTTACTACGGAGGTTCGCCCAATAATCAAAAAATGAATAATAATGTAGTATTGGTCGACGCTACTCGCTGTCAAAACGGTGAAGAATTAGGAGCAGTGTTAACCGGTGCAATAAACACATTCCCCGGCACTGACCCGCTAAAGGCTATTGGCGGCACTTTTATGCCGAGTATGCAAAATGCACACAAGCAAGACCGATATGGTTGGGTCGAATTGGCAGTAAACCAATACACTGCTGAAAGTGGTGGAACTGCTGCTTCTATAAGAGTAACAAGTGACGCAACTACACTCCCCGATTACGGCTGGCTAAGAGTAAGTGACGGCAGTGTTGCAGGTTTTGCACCGTATATATCTCAAAGCGTAGCAGGTTCTAATACCACATTCACATTAGGTAAGAACCTAATAACTACAAATACAAACATAGTGAATCCCCAAACTCGCGCTGCGATTACCCCCGACAGCAACTACAAGGCTTACATTTGGACTAAAGCAGGAACTCATAGATTTAACAACGCAGCGTCGGGAACAGCGAGAGACCACATGACACAGGTTCATTTCAGCGGCTTCGCTGATGCAGTTGACAGAACAAAACCAGTCGGAGCGGTTGGTTGGCATGGTGAAGCCTATTCCTACCTCAACTCTTACGAATCAGTAAACGGCATAGGTGCAAATCTACATCCAGCAGGTTTGGGTGCTTGGCATGCTTTCTTAGGCTTCAACCCCTACGGTGCTGCTGAAACTTGCACCGTGGGTAACGCCCCGACAGGTAGTGTGGAAGTTCCGACTGGTGCTTTCTACGGTGACTACTGTGTAACAGGTTTATTCAGTAGACACCTTATTGCAGTCAGTCACGAAAGCGAATTACCTATCATAGCAAAAGCAGACATAAACGGTATATCCGGACTGGGTGACTGGTTGCATGTGGCACAGTCCAACGACATATCACATGCTGGTACTGTTGGTTGGGATGTAGGTAAAGTGAATAATAAAAGTCGATATGTAGGACCAGCAACTGCCGGACCTCACATAGAAGCGCAAGTTCACAGTGGTTATGTTGGCAGTGGCATAATATCACAGGGTGAATACCCTGCTTCCGGGTCTACTGCAAGTGATGCACAGTTACATCGAACTATACAGAGTGGTGACATGGTGAGGGCGAACGCCTGTAATTACCCTACTGGTGATTTGTTTTGGGATGAATCGGTTGTTAAGGCTTCTATGTTTCACGAAGACGCTGGCACTTATGCAACTGAATGCATAGGTGTAAGCAGCAGAACTGATTATCTCAATATAGGAGCAGCGGCTACTGCTATGCCTCATAACGGACTTTATGGTTACTATACTAAGCGACATGCCGCTCGTAACTTTTTGCCGGAGCATGTAGTTTGGAAACGCATGGACGGGGGTAGTCTTACTATGCCTGCTGTAAATGCGAGAGGACTGGGTATGATTCCTTGGACGAAGAGGAAAGACGGCGGCAGTTACAAATTAGTGGGTGAAAAAATACTTGGTAATGTCCGCTTCTCTTTTGAAACAACCAATGCTGCCATGTTCCCTATCATACAAGCACAGGAGTTGAGTCATCCTCAACTGGCCGAGCAGCACCCATTAGAAGTTCGCAACGCTTTGCTCATACCTAATGAGCACATACAGTTTGAAAGCGTCAGCGTTATGGACGACACAGGACAAGAGCATCGACTTGAAGGAGGCAGTCCTTTGGGAACTGTCATTATGGACTTCCGTCACATAAGTGATAGAGATATTGAAGGACTTGCTCCAGCCCTTGCTGGTGCAGGTATCAACCCGAATCTCAAAATTAGATTGCCGAACCCCGATGAGATACCCGGTAACATCGTTGTAAGGTCGGGCTTCGACAGAATACAGGCTTATCAAAACGAGTCGTTCGGTTCGGGTGGTTTACAGCACCCTGCTCAAAGCATTAGCCAAATACGCAAAATGTTTGATTATGAATACGCAGGTCCAAGGCTGTTCCCTACTTGGGAAAACAATGGCTGGGAACATCTCAGCCAAGACGCTGTAGACATATCTACAACAAAGAGTGCGGCTCGATTAAAGTTCCCGGCATCAAGCAACACAGGTTGGGAAGACCATACTGCCAACGCACCTTTACAGTCGTCGTATGAGCCACATGACAGAAGTATACTGTTTCATGTAACGAGAATGGGTGTCAGTATGACCCATCGACATGATATAGATGAATTGACATATTCAAGTTATTCCGGCGATGAAATAACAGTTACTTCAACTCCCGAAACTGCTACTTGGACCGATACAACTGAATTGAGCGGAGGGCGTTATTTCTTAAGAGTTTACGACCCTACTACCGATAAAGGTGTCATTGCTTCTTACACAGGTAAGGGCGTTAATAAGTTCACAGGTGTTGTCTATAGTCCGGACTTCGCCGCATTTGTAAATGGAAAAACAGGACTCAAGGTAGTGCCGAGTTACTACATACCAGCAGGCTCAACAAGGTTGTTTGCGGCGAGAAGACTAAGAGACCACAGCGAATACAGTGGCGCAAGTCCGGATATGAAAGAGATAGATTGGTTTAACCTGTACTCAAATCTACCATCGACTACAGGAAACATGGCTGAGCCTTCTACAGCGTTCTCTCAAATCATAAAGCCAAAAATGACACCTATGCCTATACCAAGAATGGGCCATCACTATGTTACGCCTACTATGGCATTGATGCCCGGACACTACGCACACCCTGCTTACCAGCGTCTCTATGACCTCAACACTGCTTGTAAGAGTTCTAATTATTCACCGGACAGCGATAACTACATTGGTACGCTTGAAGGCACGCGTACATCATCAACTGTAACACTTGCAAGTTCCGGATTTACAAAAGACCCGCTGGTTTGGTTCTCAACTGCTACTGCTGGCTTCGGTCCGAGTGACATACATGGTGGTGCGTTTACCTTACTCACTGAAACTAAAGTGAAGTATGAAGGCTACGGTATAGCCGCCAGTGCCGGTAGTAACGCTGGTGTTATCAACTCTCAAGGAGGACATACACTTGTCTTAGAGGCAGGTAACACCTATACTTTGAACAACCACTTCCCCGACCCATTAGAAGTAGGTGCATATCAAATTATCATTCAACCGAATGTATTCAAACAACAGTTGCAGGGCTTTCACTTAAACCACAGTGATTCGATTAAGGCCCCAAGTGAAAGCGGCGACAAAGTAACTGAGTTGACAGGGCAACAAGTAAACACTGTTATCGCTATAGAAAAAGACATGTCGACAAGAGGAGGTTACGCTCTCATACTTGCAGAGGCTATGATGGCTGATGTAAGAGGGTGTGAAGTCATACTGAATGAAGTCATACTCGACATCGAACCGGATGCTGGTAGTCAATTTACCAACTTAGCACCACTCGCTCTTTACAACCCGCTGGGTGTGCAAGAGACTTCAAGTCCAAGTTTGACAAGAAGAAGTCTACCTTACAGACCCGGTATGTTTGAAAGTTCAACTCCCGGTCGAACACTGACTATACCTTGGTGGGGTATACTGCATAAAGACGGAGCAGAATCAAGTAATGCTGACAAGTTCCGTCATATTGAATGGCATAAGCCCGATAACTACTACGAGTTATGCAGAGTTGGCTACGGTTCAGTAGGAGCGCAGTTGACACTCGCAGGCTACCCAACGACCTATCTCGACATTTACGAACCTCATAAGCGCATAAGAAGCCTTAATCCAAACTGCGTAGTCATTAGTCAAAATGGGTCTAACACTATCGTTGTTGATAATAACGACCTGTTCCCTGTCAAGCCTTACTATGATGAGTTATTGGTTTACTACAAGAACGGTATTCGCTACACTGCGACTTATACAAACAGAACCGGAACACTCGCTCACGCCACACTCGGTGAAAGTGATACCTTCTCCGGAGTCAGCGGTAGTGCTGAGTTTTGGGCCAACATTGGCGCATCGGGTACTGTCTTACATCTCAGCAAAGCGTATGATAACGGAGACGCAAGTTCGCTTTACACGAACTCTAAGCAGAGCATAATGACTCGCTCTTTGCCGCAATTTGCAAACGGCAGTAGAGACACAAACTCGCTACATACTCCGGACGCTTTCCTTTGTATGTGGCATCCAAATCTCGGTAGACCTTTTACTTGGTATAGCGACACTGCCACTGGCGGCACTCGTGACTTCTATACAAACACTGGTGCTGCTGATACGCCTGTTGATAAGCGAGGTTACAACCATGTTCCCGAACACTTTGAAACTATACACTACCATGACTTCAACTATGTTGCCAGTAAAGGTCCATTTGCTTTCGGTATGAAATGGATTAAACCCGAAGGGACAGGTGAATCATTTACAGCGGCGGCTATCGACGCAACAGCCGGTATGACTCACCAAGGCGGAACTGTGGGTTCAAACAAATATAACTTCGCAGGTCTTTGGCCCGGCGGTAGTCACGGAGGTGGCGCAGTAAGTCGATTAGAGTCTTATGGGCACTCTCTCATTGGTTGGGGTAGTGACACCTATGGCATGGACTGTGAGACATACCAAGACTCAACAGGAGTTGCTACTCTGTCCTTGCCAAGTGACAGAAACCGCTGCTTCGGCTATCGAATGGGTGTAAGACAACTCTACAACCGACCTCGCTGGTCGCCTTATGTAAGAGGCTGGCTTGAAGTTGCAAACAGCAACGCTATGCTTGGTTATTATCACGGACCACTCGTTCAACAAGACTCCAAGGACGATGCTTGGGAGTATGTCGGTAGTGACTCCGCTCAAGACGATGAAGATGTAGAAGCGATAAATGTCGGTATTTTAGAGCGCATCACTCAAGTGTCAAGTCTACTCGGTCAAGACCAAATAGGCCGACAGGTGAGATACAGCGACGGTCGTCGAATGACTTCATCATTCGGATGTCCAGTAAGGACTTTGAGGAACGCCTCGACCACCACTCGTTTGTTCCCGAACGACGAAGCAGGTCAAGGTGTCGAAGAACTCGCAAAGGCTCATCGTCATTACATGGTCGATTGGTGGGGCAACACTCGTGGAGAGGATGTAAGGCGTTTCCCTGTAAGAGGATTCGGACTACGACCTTCATGGGACCCCGAAGACGCATATGCCGATACTAATGTAACGCACAGACCAGCCGCTCATGACCTCTTCGGAGGAGACGGTGGTGACCGATATAGCGGTAACGACAACAGCGACAACAACGCCGCATCAAACATGGGCACTGCTGACTGGTTTAACCCAGCCAGTGCTATGAGAGTCGGTGACCGAGGAGATGGTCGAGGTGTCCGATGGCCTACTGTATTCAACGAAAGCATGCTTATGGATGTCAGCGAAACGCATGACGCTACAGGACTTGTCCTCAGTCACAGCACCGCTGAGCCTATAGTAGGTCAAGGACTTGTAAGACCGAGCAACTTGACTTTACAAGACGGAGAAGTTGAAAGAGGTATCAGCGACCGTGTAGATTTGAACTCGGACGACGGCCTACTCAAACCAAGCGCAAATGTGGGCGAGGCTACTGAGACTGTCAATGCTGATAACAGAGGTGCTGAGCCTGTTGCAAGAAACGATGTAAGAATGGGTCTCGATGTAGATACGCTTGCTGAACTCAATGACGGAGTAAGTCGTGAATATATTGTTATGTCAACAGAGGCACATAGCCTGCACGCTGACAAAGAAGTTGGACAGAGAACCAACCTTCGTGGTGCTTACGATGTAGGTAGTCGAACACTCAAAGACTTAGACATGACCGCTCTTAACTGGTCGGACAAACCTGTGACAGGTGTTGTTAAGCACTCAAACGCACACGCTATGTGGTCGCTTGGAGGAACTTACATCATGGAGTGGAGTAAGCATGCTGGAGTTTTAGATGTAAAGGGATGGGGCAAAGCAGGTGCTTCTTCTTCATCAAACCCTTACCAAGACGGTAACCATGACCCTGCCTTAGAGAATATCAACTACACAGACAGCACTATTCAGTTTATCTATAGACCGTCTCACGGACTTGACTACAAGCACAGTCAAATGTTCCGAGCGTTCTTGAACACAGGCGGTCCTCAAGCAGGCTCAAACTTCTATAGAGCAACTGCTGGTGGTAAGTATGGATTGTTTACAAGTGATGTTCCGAGTGCAAGAACCGGAACACCGAGTAGCCCTCCTTATGCACCTGTTTACTCAATAGCACCTGCGTCTAATGTTACTGTTCCCGACAGCCAAGGGCCTAAAATACAGGGTGTCGAGGTTACAGGCTACGACAAGACCGACATCCGTTCTCCTGTGGCTCGTATGGTTATGAGCGAAAACACACTGGAGCATTTCCGTTCCGATGCAAGTCGTCGCTCTACAGATGACGAAGAAGGAGACTATGAAGTTCAGCCGAGATTCAGCCAAACCCTACACCCGAAAGGTAGCAAAGGGGATGCCTCTTATAATACAGGAGACCATAGTGGGGAGTGAGTATGGCACTGGGTAAGAATCTCTCAACTGGTCGCCTCGACGCAGACCAAAACTCCATTATGAAGGTGGTGCGTAAGCCACGCTTTGTCGATAACGCTGTTCGTCATGGCGAATACACCAAGACATCAGCAGGATTCACTGTCAACAAACCTACCCAAAGTGATTTCATGCCTACCGCTGAGAAGCGATACCGACTCATCGAAGAAGAGGACACCATCCGTTTGCTTCATAATCCGACTGACGGTATGAGATACGAAGGTGCACTGTTTGTCGTTGACGATAAAGTCAGCACAGCGAGTCCTCTGCCAGCACTGGTGATAGGGGCTGACAACAACCAACAAGCCTTGGTCGTCTCGCAAATCAAAGACGCTACAAAGGGAACGAGATACCGCTTAGAGAACCTCAAAGGTCGAAGCCTCAATGAAATAGGCTTCACCGACAAAGCCATCCATTTTGCTCAAAAAGTGGGCGTGGGTTTGCGAACATCCGACTTGGCGGCTCGTGTGGTAAAAGCCAACACCAGTTCTATCAACGGTGTAAGGGCAAGAGCACCCAGTGTCACATTCTTAGCCCAAGACTTCTACGGAGTCGAAGCATACAGCGCACTGCGTTATTTAGCAAAGCATGACGGTTACAATCCAAAAGCAGACCGCTTCGGCAATATATGCTACTTCCCTCAAAACCAAACAGAAAGAGAATACTTTGTCGGAGAAAATCGAGTATTAGGTGGAAGCATGGAAGAGTCAAATGAAAACACACCTAATCGAGTTATAGTAAGAGGTAAGCCAATTGCCAACAACAACGATAATATCGTCCAAGTGGATGACTTGGGTAGACAAAGCGAAGGTATAAACGAAGTTCCGGGTGGCATACACGCTCCTACCGCTATAACCAAATCAAGTGCAAAAGCCATAGGTAGGCGCATGTTAAAAATGGCTAAGAAAGCAACGGGTAGTAGAAAACTTACCGATGTTGTTTCAGCAAGTCACATGCATCCGGGCGATTTGATTTCATATCAAACTCGCAGCGATAACGAGCGTTACATCGTGTTGGGTAGTAAAATAGACATTGACAGTAAAGTAGCAGAACTACATGTCAATTCGGTAGATGTTACCCTTGAGGATGTATTGCAGCGGTTTCAAGAGATTGATGTGAGCGGTAACCTACAAGCCAATGAAGAGAGAAACCGTCAGTTTTCTACAGAAGAGTTCACTACTGCTTTTGGTTTCAAAGTCAAAGTGACTTGGCAGTTATCTCAAAGAGTAGATGCCAATAGAGGAGTCGGCTACACTATAGGTATGAACCGTAGAAACTCTATTCATGGCTCTTTGGTATTGAAAAGTACAGGTGTATTCGTGAATAACGGCGCAGGTTACGCTGTAGGGACTACCTCTTTTACAGTCGACGGTGTGAATGCTACAACCATATTCGCCACAGACAACCAAGCAGTCTATACTTCCGAAGGTAACAAATTAGGACACATTCACCTTGCAAGTGTAAATCCTACAACAGTAGTTGTTAAGTCGAGTAGTGTTCACCCAGTAATTGACAACCAAGAACTGTTTATACTGTCTCCGATTAGTTTTGCTGAAACCCGCAACGAGCATCTCAAAATAGGTAGTGTATATACAAAGTATTCAAGAAACAGGAGAGGATGATTTGCCATTATTAGACGAAGGAACGAGATTTTTAATCGACACACTAAAGAGTAGAATCAATGAAGTTGTATTTGGTTTCGATGGAACTGTAGCAACTCAACAAGACGGAGGAATAGGTAGTCCAGCAGTAGTAGTTACACCAACAGTGAGAGTGGTAGACGATACCACGCTTGTCGTAGAAGCCAAGTTATCATTGGATGTGTCACTTACTCGCCCACTCAAAGAAGTAGTGATACGGTATAAAAACCCAAACGATTCTACTGATACTACTGATTTTATGAGATACACCTATAACGCAGTTGAAAAAAGCAGTAACAACGAGATACAGTTTTCGGCTATTATCGAGGTGACAGCATGACGAATCCAACAGCAGGGCATACAAGCGGAACAGGTATAGGTAGTAATTCTCAAGGACTTAGAGACGGCGATGGCTTGACAAGCCCCAGTCTTACAAATATCTACGAAGCACTACACGGAAACGGGATTATGCGCCTCGGTGACGGCGCAAGAGGTGATTCGCTAAGGAATAGCATTGTCCCTATAACTCCGGGCTTTGTAGAAGCACTACCATCGGGAGTGGTGAAAGTCTACGGCGGTTACTGCGTAATTGACGGTGCGATGTATAAGTTTGCAAACGGTCCGGGCTCCTCCGAATTGTTTGAAGTAGGAGTTACTGGTAATTACAGCGGTGATTTACCCAGCGTACCGTCGTCCAACAGTGAGGTATATGTCGTCATTTACCTTGTAGGTAGAAACACACCCAAGGCGCACCTTATGTATGAAATCGGCACACCAGTATCACCTTCAAGTGGAACGCCTCTTATACCGAATCGCTTTCTTTCAAGCCCAAGCGTAACAGGTAATACAGATGGTAATCACCAGCACACTGTTTTGGCAGTCTTGCGATATTCTATGACAGGCGGTGCTGCAAATGTCAATGCTTCACTCAGTAGCACTGCTTCTGTAGACGATAGGAGGGCTTACATACGAACATCTCCTTTTTATCTCACACCAATGACAAAGGGCTCGATTGGCAATGTAGATACATCAAACGCTCTTACTGACTTAGATAGTTTCTTCTCCAGTCCCGAAGACGGAGACTTCGATGGAAGCCCTTTCGGTGCTATGTGGCAAAGTCATTACGAAGACAAAGCAGGTAACAAACACGCCAACATTTATGCTTCGATACCCCGAAATCTCAACACGACACCTGCAACTAATACTTATGTCATGGGTCCTAATCGACTTGAGGTTGTCACTACAAGTGGTAATTTGGTATTTACTTTCGACCAAGCCGATTTATGGGTCATAACTACCGACCAAAATCGCACTATCAATCCAAACGGTAACTTTGGCATAGGTCATGTAGTACAGGTATACCACGCAGCAGGTGCTCACGATTTGAGATTTGACACTGTTCATGGAACAACGCCGATAAATGTCAACATAACAAATGGCGAGTTTGCCAGTTTTGTATATGATGGTAACAATTGGAAACAGATTTCTTCTGCTAATGGAGTCAGCACTACAGGAACGGTAACTTCTGTTGCTACTACTGCACCCATCACAGGAGGCACAATTACAGGCGCAGGAACGATTGGTATTAGTGCGGCGACAACAAGTGCCGCAGGTTCTATGTCTGCCGCAGACAAGACAAAATTAGATGGAATTGATACATCGGCAGATGTGACAGACGCAACGACTGTCAACGCCGCAGGTGCGCTGATGGATAGCGAGGTTACAAATCTCGCTCAAGTCAAAGCATTCGACTCCGCCGATTATGCAACTGCCGCCCAAGGCTCTACTGCTGACGCTGCTTTGCCCAAAGCAGGTGGAACAATGGCAGGTAACATTACAATGGCAGGCAGTCAAACTGTCGATGGGCGTGATTTGTCTGTTGATGGTGCAAAGTTGGATGGTATAGAAGCAAACGCAGATGTTACTGATACAGCAAATGTTGTTGCCGCCTTAACTGCGGGAACGAATGTTGCTATTGCGGTTGATGGTACAATCAGTGCGACGGACACCAACACGACATATACAGTTGGAGATGGCGGGCTTACTCAAAAGAACTTCACTACCACTCTCAAAAACAAATTAGATGGCATAACAGCCAGTGCGGATGTGACTGATGCAACAAATGTAAATGCCGCAGGTGCAATCATGCACAGCGATGTAGGTACTAAAGGTGATTTGATTGTTGGTGATGGTGCAGGTGACGCAACCATCTTAGGGGTAGGAACAAATAATCATGTTTTAACAGCCGACAGTTCCGAACCATCCGGTGTTAAATGGGCCGCTGCGAGCGGTGGTGGTGGTAGCGGTGATGTAGTCGGTCCTTCTTCCGCGACTGCTAATAACTTCGTCGCTTTTGATGGTACAACAGGTAAGTTAGTCAAGGACAGTGCTAAGGGTGCTGCTGACTTCGCAACTGCTGCTCAAGGTGCCTTAGCCGCCGCCGCTGTCCCTGCTGGACAAGGTGGTGCTGAACCATACAACCCCGCTAATCCCGGTAATTGGGCGGGTGGGCCTCCTCCCGATTTAGAAACAGCAATACAACGATTAACGGCGCAACTTGTCACATTAGCAGGGCCGATACCATGATGAGTTTGTGGGTTGCGTTTTTGATGGCGGCTTAATATGGGTAAACTTGTTGATGAACTCAAGCAGAAGTGCGAAAACTGCAATCGCATCGCTTTGCCTCTTACTATTGCTGGCAACTATATCAGCGGCGAGAAGGCAGTGCTACACGAATGTCCTTCTTGTCACTATGTCCGCTTTCACGGTCAACTCGGCTTCAAGGGTGAACGCAAGCGCAAGGCCAAGCCTGTTGCTAAAGTTACAGGCGGTCGCTTGTCTCGTTATCTACGCAAGAAGGCTGAGAAACTCAAGGTTTGAAATCTTCGTGCGACTCTCTTACTGCTGGAGGCCACCTCGCACTGTCAATGTCAGTAACAACACAGACATCATGCCAAGTTCCGGCAAACCAATGCATGAGTTCTAAAATCCCTTCAACTGCCCAATAAAGGTGAGAGTAATTATCTGTTTCGGACTGTGTATTAACAAAATCAATAAACTCTTTGATATACATTATACTGTCTCCTCTCGCTTGGTTTATGTCCAACCTACTCGTTAATTTATCAGCCAGTTTGTCTATATCATAGAACTCTTTCGTCATAGACCAAGTTTGTTCTTTAGTTCGTTCTCTCTCCATAACTTACCGTATGGTGTTCTATACATAAAGGAATTGAGTATTCCCAACGGGCATAACAGGAGTCGAACCCGTATCACCGGCTTAGAAGGCCAGTATGCTATCCATTACACCATATGCCCAGTGAATATCACTCGGTTTTCTTGCCG
>VMHT01032968.1_pt1 | contig 19775 bp, 54 predicted proteins | sample 4693611 | NCBI WGS metagenome assembly VMHT01 (sample SAMN12280063, study PRJNA550983) | marine metagenome | isolation source: seawater sampled from same location over 5 years 0.02-0.2 micron viral filtrate | place: USA: collected off the coast of southern California halfway between the port... ...
AACATCTTGCAAAGCGACCAAACCGACATCGGGCTTGACGTTGCAACTGACCAGTATGTTGATATGTTTGAGGCAGGTGTCGTAGATCCAGTCAAGGTTACTTGCTGCGCTGTGCAAAATGCTATGAGTGTATCCTCTACTTTGCTTACAACCAATCATGCTATAATTCAAAAATAGGTATATTTATCATTATGAAAGTTAAAATTGCAAAAACCATTGATATGAATCAGATCCCTAACGAAGTCAGGAGGATGCTGGATCAAATAAAAAACAACTTAGCCTACGGTCTCCCGGAAAAAATGAATCAGGTTACGATGCATTCCCTATCTTCGAGAGGAGAAGAGTTCTTCCAGGCGATTGATATGATAGATGCTTTCCGTCAGGAGCTTGCCGCTTTTGACGAGTCCCTGCAAGAGGTGCAAAACATTCTCACTGGATATAAAGATGCTGTAATGCCAGCACCAGAGCCAGCACCAGAGGAAGGGTATGACGAAGAGTGGCTAGCCCAAGAGGAAGCAGAAACTGAAAAGCGACAGGCTTATACATATGATGCTGACGAGGTGGAAGATGAAGAAGGGTGATCTTGCTTGGTTACCATCGGCAACCTCGCTATTGCAGTTCAATAACGAAGATGACCCAGAGTCAGGCGTCACTTGCTTCTGCTACCCACAGGCTCCAACTCACGTTCTTGTCTTGGGAGAGGTAACAGATACGTATTACAAGATAGAATACCGTGGAGGAAGATGGGCAGTCCCTAAGCATTACCTCTATGAATTACAGGAGGCAACTAAACATGCTAGTTAAACTAATAGAGATCTACAACAAGAAGACCTTTGCGTCTACCGCCGATGGAAAGATAGAGGAGTTCTCTCTGCGAGAAGTCTTCGTCAATCCAGAGCACGTTGTATGTATGAGGGAGAATGATAAACTAAAGACTAAGTTATCTGAAACTCCACTAGGCAAGGACATACATCCAGCAGAGAGTTATACAAAGATTTATATCAACAGAGGGCAGTCAGGCATTGACCTAGATGTTGTAGGAGATTTGAACGCCGTTAAGAACAAACTTCACGGGAGCAAGTGATGAGCGACAGCAAGACATTCTACTTATACACAGTAGCCGAGTGCCCCTTTTGCACCAAGGCTAAGAAACTGCTTGACGACAATGGGCACAAACACATTGCGCTGGAACTGGGATGGGAACATCCAACCCTCACTAGACTTAAAGAAGAGATGGACTGGGGCACAGTACCGATGGTGTTCGAGTTGCAGGGTCGCGACCACAAGTTTGTCGGCGGCTACACAGATCTGGCTGAATACCTTGGGGGCAAAGAGAATGAGTGATAAAAAAGAAAAGAAACTCTCGTATGCTTTGAGCGAAGCCAATGCTCGCAAGCAACTCGAAAGCGCGAAAGGATACAATACCAAGGCGAAATCATTATTAAAGCTGTATTGTTGTAGCGATCAAGACATTAAGTACCGCGAACAAGCGATAGAAACATTAGCTGAGTATCTAACCAATACAAAATTCTATGCCGAGTTTATGGAAACTCAGCTTCAATCGGAAAACAGAATGAAGAACAAGAAGACAGGCGAAGAACAAATCGTAGTCAACACATCAGAGTTTAACATTCTTAACAGCTATTTAGTAGTCATGGCAGCTTGTGAAAATGAATTAGAAACGCTGGGCATTTCGATGCGCTCGCACTAATGGAGAAACAAAGTGGAAACTAAACCAGTAGAAGAACAAAAGCAGGAAGAGGCACAAGAGGTCGAGGTAGATCTCAAACCAAAGAAGCCAGCGAAGTTGGCTCCTCAAGGTATCCGAACCTTTACTGTCTGTCGGCTAAATGATGAGAGCGGTGTATCAGGCACCGGCATCGTCATCGAGGGTATCGTCCTAGCAACAGGGCAGTGTGTCGTTCATTGGCTGTACCCAGCACCTCGTGGCTCTATCGCTATGTTCGATAGTATCAGCGACTTCGCCACGGTACACATCAAGCCCCATCCGGGCAACGAGTCTATTATTACCTATGAGGATGGAGAGCAGGTTCACTATCGTGACGACGGCTCTGTCCTTACCAAGCCAGCACCAGAGCCAGAGGAAGAAACAAAAGAGTAATTTTTTTCACACTTACCCCTTGACAACTAAAAATGTATGTTTATATTGTGTACAGATGATAACTGGCGGATAAAAACTGCCCAACAATCAGGAGATAATACAATGAGAACACTTATTAGAGCAACACCATTCACAACACATAGTCTTTTTGACTCCCTCTTTGATCCATTCTTTGAGAGCGCAACAATCCCTACAAAGAAAACAACAAACACCTTGGTCACTACCAAAGTAACAACCGAGGATGATAAACATATTATTTCTGTTGCTGCTCCAGGTTTGGACAAAGAGGATTTTACCATCACGACGACAGAGGGAACTTTGACTGTAAAGACAAACAAGACAGCTACAGAGTTCGGAACCTCTGCCTTCACCAAGACTTGGACCCTACCCAAGGACACAACCACCGACAAGATTTCAGCCGATTACACTCAGGGAATCTTGAGGGTCACAGTAAAAAAGCCGGAAGCTACAGTTCCAGAAACTGTAACAATTAAAGTTAGTTAGTTTATTCCTTTTGTTTAACATAACAAAACCTTTTGGAAACGGCGCTTCTCAGCGTCGTTTTCTTTTTCTGAAAGATAATTACTATAGTTCTTGACAACAGTTATTTACTTTGATAGGGTATCTAACAATGGAGGTAAGGCAACTTGAATAGTTTAGAATACAAGCCAGAGTTAGAGTATGATATTTGGCAGCCAAGCGAGATTAAGGGTCGTCCTGATTTGAATGTAACAATCAGGCTTATGCCCATTACCGAAAGGGCAGAGCAGCGCATACAAGAATACGGTGATGTGATGAAGTTGATGCACATCTCACATTCTGGTCCGTTTGACTGCAACGAAGAGCAGATTCTAGTAATGTCTCTTAACGAAAAGTGGCAGGGCTGGTTTAGAAATGGCACAGATGTTAATTTTGAGTTGACCTAAAGGCATTACGGAAAACTATTTATGTAGATGAATATCTACGAAAACATAGGGAGCATCCGAGTCGGTGACTTGGTTGCGTTGAAAGGCACAGGTGCCAAGGAGGAAGGTCCTGTTGGTATTGTGCTCTCTGAAATAGTCGTCACCTCCTTTCCAGTAACCGGAAGGAAGCAAACCACCTTGGAGTATCGCTGCTGCATGGTGGGGAAGAACGGGAAGATGATAACTATGACGTTTTCGGAGCGCGACCTCGTGGTTTTGAGCGGGGCGTGGGCAGAGTATTAACACAATCGTAGGCGAATGCCGCGATTTTTTTCGCCAGATTTTTTTATGAAAACGCTAACAGACGAATTGCTAGGCATTAAGGCAGACAAATTTGCAGTAGGTGACCTAGTGCAAACTAAAAATACTAGTGACGCATACGGTATGCCATGGCTAGGTATTGTCACTAGCGTTACTAACTTGAGAAATGCATCAGGCGAGACACGCAACTGCTACACCGTTGACTTTATAGACCGAGAAGCCACCAAGATACTTTGGTATGATTGGTATGACGAAGACTTGATACTAATACAGCCGGGGGTAAGTTGTTAAGCTAAGGAAGCAAAGGGATTGAATGGTTGGGGGAAAACTTATACAAAGTAGGGCAATTGGTTGCCTGTTATTATAAAACAATACCCCCCACACCCCAATGGGATCCATTCGTAGAAGGTCGCCCCGGTGTTATAATTGCCATAAGAGTAGCTAGTAGGGCGGCTAGCAGCACCAGCCCAAGATACTTTTACGAAGTATTCCTTACTACTTGGGAAGGCAAGCAAATAAAGAAGTTAGTCAGTGAAGAAAACATAGTGCTGTATGAAAAACTGCCAGATCTAGACAAAGAGATAGACGCCTTCCTAGTAAAATATTATAAAGAACATCCACTTGCGACAGATTAACCCTTGACATTTCTTTTATAATCTGGTACACTACTTACCATCACTAATGTGTAAGGAGTATACAATGACAAAGCTAAACATCATCTTGGGAATTGTCCTAAGTCTTTTAACCACCTATGCTTATGCCCAAGGGATGCCCCCTGAGCCAATCGTATCTGAGGTAAGCAACACAGACACTTCGTTTGTCGGGGCTCGCATCCTCAAAGAGGGTGCTGAAGTATCTGGGGGAGAACCCTATACAGGTATATATGAAGACATTGAAACCCAAAGCTACGGCTTCTGGCAGGGGGATACGCTTTTCTTTGGCGCAGACAACGAAGAGACAGGCAACACCGTCGACGGTGTGGCTGAGTTCTATTGGTTCGAGTCATCCATACCCAAGTCATCCGATTTCTATGTGATGGTTTTAAAAGTTAAATCCTCGCCAAATATCATCGACGACTGGCAGCTAGCCCAAGAAGACAATTGGCTTGGTGAGTTCCTCTATGATATCCTACCTGCACAATACGTTGATGTAAAGATGAAAAATACCGGCGAAGCTGGCGCTATTCGTTGGGACTGGTCTGTCCCATTCCAAAACTATAAGTGGGAGCCCGTCAAGACAATTAACATTCAGCAGTCTTATTCTGCTGGGTATGACTCTTCTGTCTCTGGCGGTGCTAATGGTAATGCGGGTTGGAAAGGAGAGTTTAAAGAAGCTGGTGTTCTAGCCGATGCTACCGCTGGTGTTAACATTCAGTCCAAGGGTTATGTTAATGAATCTTATATGGTATCTTCCCAGTATTCTGTTACTCTGTTTAGGTGGGAGATGGTTGTGCTAGGTGGTGCTGCTGATATGGTGTGGAACTTAATCATAACCAAGGATGGGTCGACTGCTAATGACTCTGCGTATCATGAATATTTCGTTGTCATTCAAGCACCGCAGGGAGAGCTAGTTCACATAGAGGATATAAACATTGGTGCTTCTTTCAGGAATCCTAACGCTCTTTGGTTTGATGGTTGGGATCATATCTCTATGACCCTTGGTGATGTTATCTGGGGTCCTCCTGTTGATATTGAATGCTATGCTGATGACTCGGCACCCGAAGGCATTTGTGGTGGTGAAGGCGTTTGCGCTGCTGCTGCTCCTGTGTGCGCCAAGGGTCAGTGGTTATGCACAGCGCCAGACTCAAAGGAACTGGTCGAACTTACTTGCGACGGGCTAGACAATGACTGTGATGGTCTAATTGATGAAGGGTTATTCCAAGACTGCTCTACGATATGTGGCAAGGGGTTGTCCCAGTGTGTCTTGGGATCGTGGGTATCTTGTGATGCTGACCTTCCAACTGAGGAAGAGTGCAACGGTGTTGATGATGACTGCGATGGTCTCATAGACAATTCACCTGACTGCTATCCATCGCTGGAAGATTTCTGGCTGGATGGGGAAGAGGACGTAGCCGAAGAAGATATTCTTGAAGACGTGGAACTTGCTGATATCATTGAGGAAGTTGATATTGTTGAGGAGGATGCAGCAGGCACTCCTAAGCAGCCAAGTCTTGAAGACCCTTTTGAGGAGGTGGATGTCTATGGAGATCCAAGTGAACCATTCTCTTTTGATGGTCCTGACGTAGCCGACCCTGAAGTGTTGGTTGAGATCAGGGACACGGGAGGCTGCAACTCTTCTCCGTTTGGTCCTGATCGCGCTATGTTTTATGCTATGATTATGATGATTGCTTCTTTACTTACTAGCAATGTGAGGCAACGGTGAACGACAAGATAGTTGAAGACGTAAAGGAATACATTAACAAAGTCATTCGTCCGCCACGAGAGGAGTTCGGAGGCATGCCTACCTGCCCCTTCGCTGGTCCAGAGCTAGACTCTGGTAGGCTGATGATTGATGTTGTTGTGCCGGATGAAGTTCCATTGCCTGAATTGATAAACAAGTTTCTAGCTTCAGATAAGAAGTCAGCTTTGTTCGCTCAGTTGACTGACCAAGAAATGTCCCATCTTGATACGGGAATGTATGAAAGATTTATCAATGTGCTCCTGAAAAGAATGGGAGCCAAAGAATACAAGTGTATTTGCTTCAATCCCAATGATAAAGTTACAGAGGTAGATAGCTTTAATGCTAGGTCACAGGCACCCTACTTCCTAATCAACATCGCAAGGCGGGATGAACTCTCTAAAGCCCATAAAACATTGAGAAAAACTCAATACTACGATAGGCTTAACGAGGCTTACATAGACTTTCTTGACATTGAACCAAAAAAGTCTTGACTTTCACATAATTATTTTATAATATAACTTCACAACTTTAAAACGCGAGGGAAATTAATGCAAGACTTGGTAACTCAAATTATGGCTTTTGAGGGCGGCGAACTGGACAACGAACAGGTTTACGCCCTGTTTCAATTCCTGCTCGATTCAGGTATGATTCACTCTCTGCAAGGCTCTTATCAGAGAATGGCAGAGGATTTGCTAATTGCTGGTAAAATTGAAATGCCCAAGCACAATCACTAGGAGGTTCAAATGGTATCTTATGAAGAATTAATGACTATGGTATTCGGTGTGGTATTCCTCGTCGTCGCAGGAACTTGGTGGTATGCAAACAGGTGATTTGGTTAAGAACATCGCTACGGGTGACCTTGCGATTGTTACAGGCGTTGGTGGCGACGACACTAAGATGTGGATCACATTATCGCCAACCAGAGGAAGCAAGCTGGGTAAAGATATTGTTTATCACGCTGAATATTTTGAGGTAATAAGTTCAGTAAAGGAGTGATAGTTGGAAGAGAATAAATTTAAAAAGGGCGATTTGGTCAAGAGAATGATTGCCTCGCACTACACAGACCATATACGTTCAGACGCCAACGGAGTGGTTACAAGAGTTTTCTACCCCTTAGCCAGAGTATATTTCTACGACACCAACAGGGAAGAAGTGTGGAATCAAAAAGTATTAGAATTAGTATCATCAAAACCTGAGAGGGATTAAATGAAAATCGGTGACTTGGTTGAACTTTCAGCAAAGGGCAAGAGTTTAAAATACTGCAAAGAATTTGTAGGATTAGTGGGTTTGGTTAGTGGCATGGACTTCTCCGAGAAATACGGAAAGAAAGAATGGTACTACATAGACTGGTGCGGAGGTAAGAAGCACCAGCCACACCTAAGAACAGACCTGAAATTTGTAGGAAAAAGATAATGCGTGTAGGTGCTCTGGTTTCCAACAAGGAGCTAGGTCGAGGTCTCGTCATAGAAAACACTGGCGCAGGCTGGAAAGTGCATTGGTATGAGCGAGGCAAGGCAAATAAACTAATGAAAACAATCATTTACCAGACCAGCACCTTCCCGAGGCACTGGGCTTGTGGTGGCGGATTCGGTCTCGTGTCTGTTTTATCTTTGGGGGCAGCATAGTGGCGCAGATGGGAGAGTTAGAGGTTGGAGATTTAGTATCTCACCGAAGCAGGACCGACGACCTATTCATAGTTATTGGTCACACCTATCGAGTGTCTCGTTGGGGTAATCGTCGGCTCATCAGATTGTTCTGCATCACGACGGGCAAGCGAGAATATATCCTTGAAGAACAGTTGGTTATAATTAATCCTGTAAATAATGAAAAAAACTCTTGACTTTATTTTCAAAACGAGTATTATAGTAGAGTAACTTAAACAAAGGAGCAACAATGGCTTTTATCGAAATTGACTTGATGGGTGATGAGGACGAGATTCACACTGCTTCCACGGATGAACATCCACCAGAAGAAGTTGAGCCTATGGATGACCTCGACCATTTGTATATGGATGAGCAACTTTACCTGCAAAGTATTTTTGACCTGTAAGGAGGAAACAATGTCAATAGAAGGGCGAAGAAGATTGCTAGAGATACTAGCGACAATGGAAATCCCAGAGATGAGATTAACTCGGAGAGACTGGAAGTGGATGATGCGAAATATCAGCGTCAACAACCGCGAACACCCAGAACTCACAGAGGCAGTTAAACTTCTGAGAGAAGCCATTGAAGATGACAATAGAATTATTCTTAACGACTAGGAGAGAAATGTTTCACGACGAGCAACTAAACAATCTAATCGGGTCTAGGGTAAAGGAAGCACTCAAGTTTCACTTGCAAGGAACCCCGGAAGATTTTGAAGCAGCGACTGAAGCTGTGATGGACCAGCTTTCTTTTATGGGTGCTAACTTGCAATCTCTTGTGAACTTCACAGGGACTGATATCACCACCCTCGAAGGCAAGACTGAACTTGCTGACCAACTTGTACATATCATGAGAGAACAAAACTAGGAGAAATAATGTTTGAGAATGGAGAAAATCTTGTTTGGAATGCTTCCCCTGCCCTAGGCGAAGAGGATATTTCTGGTGCCCTTGTGACCTACAAAGAGAGAACCGGAGCGAATACAGCCACCGTGCAACGCGGTGACGTAGAGTTTGAGGTCTTCTTGGATGAACTAGAGAGTCCAGAAGAGTTTTAAAAAATGACCACAACCCGCGTTGATAGCCCTTGTATTAACTTGTGTTCTTATGATTATGATAAGGATTTCTGCGCGGGTTGTGGTCGTACTTTGGAGGAGATAAGTTATTGGACTTACTTCACTTCTAAAGAAAAAGAACAAATCTTAGAAAATTGTAAAAAAAACCTTGACTCCCTACCCGACCTTTGCTATAATCAGGACACAACAAGGAGAGAAGAATGAACACCGAAGAAATTAAGAGTCTCTTAGATTCCCTCGCTGACTATATCCCACAAGCATCCCAGTGGGAGCAAGGCTTCTTTGAGTCCGTCAAGGCTCAGTTCGACCGCAAGCATACCCTGTCGGATAAGCAGGTTGAGACAGTCCAGAAAATTGCTGGAAAGTTTTCACCAGCAGCCATCCAAGAGAGGAAGGCTTGGTACGAGTCATTCACCGACGCACAAAGAGAAACTATGCGCGTATGTGCTGATTATTATAAGGGCACAGGCTATTATAAAGACTTGGTGCATTCTATTTTTAGCAACTCTGAGTTCGTTCCATCCCCAAAGCAGTACAAGATGTTGTGTGAGAACAAGTATGCCGCAAAGGTATTGGATGCTTACAGGGCTGAACCCAAGTTCCCCGTTGGCTCCCTTGCTACTCTTCGCAAGATACGCTCTAATGGTTACATGGCTGTTACTGGTGCGCCTCCTTGGAAAGACATCAACGTGCTGGTGCTCACAACCAATGAGCCTATCGTTTCTTCTGCTAAGGGATGCAAGCGATACAAGTGTATGATTGTCGGAGGCACCGATACCTTCTACTGTGAAGAGCGCGACCTGAAGAAAATAAAGAGAGGTAAGAAATGATATTAATGCTCAGGATTCTGATTACCTTCTGGTATTATGCCGTACAGTTGTTCGGTGTCTGGATTGCTAACGCTCTCGTCGATGCTGTCTTAGATAGGCTAGAAGATTTAATTAACCAAAGAATAAACAAGTCACAGCCACAACCTATTGTAATCGTTCAGTAAATAAGAAAGGAGTATCCTATGAGAAAGTGTGGTTTCTGTCGCAAGCCGGGTCACGATGCTAGAACCTGCCACCTAAAGCAGACAGTCCATCAGAAGTACAGGGCTCTCTGTTCCCTCTACCGTCGCAAGGTATTGGAGGAGATGTGCGTGTTGGGCTTGGGTGTTGGTGCTCTAGTCAATCTTACACCAAGGGGTTCCTCCCCTATCTTGTCGATAGTCAAAGACATCAAGTGGGATAGAATCTACCCCGGCAGCGATGCTTCCAACTACTGCGTTCAACTGGAAAGACTTGGACCGCTTCCCGATGACTCTCACCGAGGATGGACCGCCTTTAGAAGAAGGTCACTTGGTCACCGACACTTAACGCATCTGCTTTCTAGACCTATGATGGGCGAGATTTACCAGAGGGATGATGTGTATCAGAGACATCTTGACGCAGGGGGAGCAGAGCTGGAAATGGTGAGCCCTGTGAATGCCGGTCTTATCAATCCACCTTCTGATTGGTTGAGTGGCGAGTTGACTAATTACGCCAACATGAACCCGCTACTGGATGTCCATGGCAAACCCCAAACCTTGTACGGGCTGAACTATGAAATGAATCACTTCGCTTACTTCTCGGGAGTGCTTGGAATGAAAGAAAATCAAAAGTATTTTGAAAGTTTTTTCTAAGTCGATGATATTAAAGCGAATAAAAATGAAGAAAGTTGTTGACTTTCCGTGCCCCATTTAGTATACTATTTATATAGAGAGTTAAGTAATAACATTTAGTAAGGAGAAAACAAGTTATGGCTATCGATTTCGCAACTTTTGTAAAAGTAGCACCTCACGTCGCAGCAGTTCGCAAGCCGGTTCTTATCCGTGGTCGCCACGGTGTTGGTAAGTCCGAGGTTGTATACCAGATTGCCGCTGCCCTTGGTATGCCTGTCGTTGAGCGACGAGCATCTCAAATGACTGAGGGCGATCTCGTTGGTCTTCCGTCCACAGATGGGAATGTTACTTCCTTCAATCCGCCAGATTGGTTCAAGACTGCTTGTGACAACCCAGTTGTGCTCTTCCTCGATGAGGTCGACCGAGCCACTATTGAAGTGCGTCAAGGTATTTTCGAGTTGACTGACTCTCGTAAGTTGAATGGTCACACCCTCAACAACGATACTCTTATCTTTGCCGCTGTTAACGGTGGAGAGCACGGGGACCAATACCAAGTTGGTGAGATGGACCCTGCCGAGCTTGACCGCTGGACTGTGTTCGACGTCGAGCCTACCGCTGAAGATTGGCTCACTTGGGCTAAGGATAAGGTCGACGGTATGGTGTGGGATTTCATCAACCAGAATCGCAACCACTTGGAACACACCGGGGACTTTGAACCTAACAAGGTTTACCCTTCCCGTCGTTCTTGGGTTCGGATGAATGAGTGTTTCACTCGGGCTAACCTTCTAGCAGAAGATGCCGACGTATCTCTTATGTTCCCTCTGGCTACCGGCTTTGTCGGCTTTGAAGCAGCGGTGTCTTTCAAAGACTTCGTTGATAACTACGAGCGACAGGTAACTATCGAGAATGTTCTTGATGAAGGTAAGATTCACTTGACCGACCGATTTGGTATCAATGACCATAACGCTCTCGTCGAGAAGATGGAAGCCAAGGATGTCTTCGGGGCAGCCCTTTCAAAGGAGCGTGTTGAAAACTTGGCTCGCTACTTTATGGTCGTCCCTTCTGAGGTTGGTATGAAACTCTGGACAGTCCTTGGTCAGGGTGTCAATGAGAATGTTATCGCATTCCATGGCACCATTGTAGATGGCGAGTCTGTGTCCAATTACTTGGTCGAGTTGATGACTGGAAAAAATATTGATGATGATGAATAAAAGTTGTTGACATAACTTTCGCTATCCATTATAATCATATCATAACAAAGATAAGGAGTATCCTATGACCTTCAACCTTAACAAACACGTTCACCGACTACTGATGGACGAGCCGTTCTTTGCGGCTCTGTCTCGTCGTATTGATAAGCGGATTGATAAGTCTATCCCAACGGCTGGTGTTCGCGTTAATCCCAGTAGCGGTCACTTCGAGATGTTGTACAACCCTGATTTCTTTGAGGAACTACCAGACGTGCAGCGTAAGGGTGTGCTCAAGCATGAGTTCTACCACCTTATTTTTGAGCACGTTACAGGGCGAAAACCGACTGGTATCAACCCCAAGGCGTGGAACATTGCAACGGACCTAGCAATCAATTCTCACTTGATGGGAGAACTTCCAGAGATGTGCTGTATGCCGGGACAGGCTCCCTTCGAGGACTACGAGGTCGGTCTCTCTTCTGAGGCTTACCTTGAACAACTCAAGGAAGACCACGACAAGCAGAAAGGTGGTGGCGATGGAGACGGCGAGGGTGACGGGCAGTTCGACAGTCACGAGGGTTGGGATGATGTTGACCAGCAGACCAAGGAGATTGCCAAGGAGAGATTAAAAGATACTCTTAAGAAGGCAGCAGAGGAAGCAGCCAACCAAGGTTGGGGTACTGTATCTCAGCAAGTCCGAAAGGATATCATGGACCGTATCCAGACCAAGGTTGATTGGCGGAAGATGATGCGCTACTTTGTTAAGACTAGCCAGAGGGCTAGCAAGCAATCTAGCATCAAGCATATTAACAAGCGGTATCCTTACATTCACGCTGGACGCAAGACCAACAGAACTGCGAAGATTGCTATCTCCATTGACCAGTCTGGCTCCGTGTCAGATCAGATGCTCAACGCTTTCTTCAATGAACTCAGCAACTTAGCCAAGTATGCAGAGTTTACTGTCGTTCCTTTTGACGACCGAGTATTCGAGGATAAGGTCTATACTTGGAAGAAGGGGGAGCGCAGGAAATGGGAGCGTGTCTTATCAGGAGGCACCAACTTCGATGCTCCAACTGACTATGTTAATAAGCATGGCTTTGACGGTCACATCATCCTGACAGACCTGATGGCTCCCAAGCCAAAGCCTAGCAAGTGTCAGCGTATGTGGATGACCGTGAAACAATACGCGGAGCGTCCATACTTCACAACCAATGAGCGGGTGATTGTAATTGACTAGCCTAGAAAGAAACAGAATGAGGCAGCAAGTGACGCTTAAACTGCGTAGAATAGCAGAAGACTGCTCCAGAAAAGCTAACAAGCGGCTACACTACACTATGGATAACTTGGAATACTACCTAGAAACCAACGAGGAGATAGACGAATACCTATCTCTTCTGGACACACTAACCCACTTAAATTATTGAGGTAAAATGAAAGCAGGCGATCTAGTACAATACAACAGCAGGCTTCTGCTCGTGTTAGGACCAAACGCTGATGATTATGGTTACGCCTCTGGCTGGTGGCGTTGCCAAGAAGTAGGCACTAACAGGGTTAGGATTTACAGCCCCACTCAACTCACAGTAATCAAAACAGAAGCACAGTTTTATCTATAAAAATCAAACTATTTTATAACTCCCCGATATTATAAGCAATAAAAACACACAAAATGCTTGCATTACTTGTGCGGCTGGTGTATAATATGTGTGTAAGTAAGAAAGGGAGGAAGCGTTATGTCTAGCAACTATGAAATGTTCGGAGCAGAGGAAGACTGGGTTCAGCCTATGGTTGGAGACTTAGTTGAATGTCGTATTGGTTACGCTAGGACTAGCTTAGGCATCGTTGTCGAGCCTTGTGATGCTATTAAGCGAGATGACTTGTGGTGTCAGGTGGCACTCAATGGGGGAGGGATGAAGATTCTCCCCAAGAAAGATGTAACAGTCATTCAGAGAGGTGAAGAATGAAGCGACAGATTGAAAAGGCTGAGAGGGCTGCGTTTTTTTTCGCAATCCCTACACTCTCTTTTAGCGTTGGGTTGATGCTCGCCGTTATTTGGGGGACACTCAAATGAAAGTAGGCGACTTGGTGACAATAGTAAACCAGAATTGGTGCAATGACCGCCCTTTCCTTGTGCTTGAGAAGTCTTGGATAAAGGGCGAATGGGTAATCTTCTCGCCGGGAATAGGCAAACTACAATGGAAGCAAAGGCGATTGAAGGTGATAAGCCATGGGTAAAGCAAGAAGCACAACAAACAGAACCAGATTCAAGGTCGGCGACCTAGTGAAGGTTGCTGACTGGTGCTTGAACAAGGGGCTGACTGGGGTTGTTACCAAGGTGAAGCCTTGGAGTGTTTCGCAAGATGTTTATGTCTGCTTTCCCGGTTACAGTCGCGAGAAGTATGTCCAGAAGAACAACCTTATTCTCGTGGCGAGGGGCAAATGAAAGTAGGTGACTTAGTTGATATCAACCAGAAGCGAGGCACAGGCAGCTATGAGAAGATCACTCCTCGTGGTCTTGGTGTCATCATGAGCTTCCAAGAGTTGGAGGACTTGCACTATCCTAACATCGGCTCCATCAACTTGGGACCCATCGTGCATGTGCTATTGAATACAGGCGAGACAGAAGGCTTTGCTCCGCAGAGCTTGGAGGTGTTGAGTTGAAATACTTGAAAGTTGGTGACTTGGTAAAGTCAAAGAGGACCTCTCGTGGTACCAACCGAAGGAGGGGTGATATTGGTGTCGTCATTGCGGTGGAGCAAACCAAAAAGCCGGGACCGGCTGGGCAACTAGCCCAAGTACAATGGGCGGAAGGCTATGGCGCATTCTACAACCATCGCCCGGACCTCTGCTTGATTAGTGAGGCAAAATGAAACTATTTTATAAGTCCTTGATATTATAGGCACTAAAAAATGCAAAAAACCTTGCATTCTTTATTTACCTGATGTATAATATACCTGTAAGAAAGAGAAAACAAACAAAGGAGTATCCTATGACCCGCAAGCACTTTGAACTTATCGCCAACGCAATCCGAGTAACCAAGAACACCACCGTGGGTGACGACGCCGCTCTTCGTGAGTTGGCACTGAACCTGTGTGTAGAGTTCAAGCGAGAGAATGGTCGCTTCAACACCAACCGCTTCCTTGAAGCCTGTGGACTCTAGGGGGCGTAATGACTGTAATTAGAAGAAGACTCAAGGTTGGCGAGTTGGTTAATGTCCACGCAGATATGGACGACATTGACGACTGGAACAAGAGCAAAGGGCTGGCTGTCATTCTTGACACCGACCCTGACCCTGAGCGTCCCGGTTTGATTGAGATTCGGTATGTAAAGCCACGTGGACTGCCAGAAGAGCAGTTGCCGATTCAGAAACTGATTAATAACTTTTCTTTGACGAGGGTAAAATGAAAACTAAGATGGTATACCTGACAGTAGCAGTTGAGATGAATGCAGAGGCAGATGAGAGGGAAGTGGTGGAGAACTGCGATTACTTCTTTGATAGCTCTGAAATTGTATCGGCTGCAATAGAGGAAATCTTCACAGAAGACGAGATGGTAGATAAGAAAGAGCAAGCTGACTTGTACGGCTTGGGTTCCAGTAACTTTGCATAGGGAGAATAGTATGACTGAAGAGCAGATGATGATTGAAGCATGGGTAAAGAAGAATAAGCCAAAGCGTTACATCCATGGTGAACGACCTGAAGGCGTTGAGCCCCCAACCATTTCAAATTGGGGTCGACGACGGAGAAGCAAGGCAGAAGTCCAAGCCGAGAAAGATGCAGAGAGAGGATAGTATGAAGCCGAATAAAGTAATGGTTGAAGTGGGTGACTTGGAGAAGCTCAAGAAGGCTATCGCAGCCTTTGAGAGTGGACACACCGTTTTCGAGGATGACGAGACTACCCTCGTTGACCTAGCCAAGCGAGTTGTGGCAGCAGAGGAAAAGATTCGTAAGTATATCGAGTTCCCAGTTGATATTGATTCATATTAATCTATTTATAGCATCTACAAGGAGGGCTATAATATGACTGGAATCATTACCGCTATAATCTGTGCAATGCTTGCTATTCAAGCGGGAAAGTGGGCAGCAGAAAAAGCGAAAGAAATCAAAAAAAAGATTAAAAAATAGTTGCATTCACTGTTTGCCTGTAGTATAATATATACAGAAAGAAACAAAGGACAAAAGGAGTATCCTATGAAAGCAGGAACCGTTGTAAGATTTATGACCCGTCACAATCAGAACTTGCTGCTGGCTGTATTAGCAGTCGATAATGACTGGGCGCACTGTGTTTATTATGGAAGAGAGGGCGATACCAAAGCAGGTTGGTTCCGAACTGAGATGTTGAAGAAAGTAAAATAATGTTTTCAAGCAAGGGAGAAGAAGAGATGAATAAGGTAATCAAAGAGTATAATAGTATCGTTAATCTTTTGGAAGGGGCTCATCTAGACTTGGTGAAAGGTGTGTCAGGTAATAAGTCGGCAGCGATTCGAGCCCGACACCAGTTGAGAGCAGCCCGTGATAAGACGAATAACCTAGTGAAACTCTCGCTGGAGGATAGTGCTAATCAACAACCGGGCACCAACCGACACCACTTTGGCAATGCAGTTGTGTCTTGCTTCTACACGGAGGCAAACTAATATGTGGGTAATGCAAGCGAACTATGGTTATGGTCACGGTTGGGAAGATGAGTGTGTTGAGCCTAGCAGGGCAGGAGCACTTGAACGACTAGCAGAGTATAGAGAGAATGCCCCCAAATACTCGTATCGTATTAAGCGGTATCACGGATAAAAGGAGAATAGAATGAAAGCAGGTGATTTAGTAAAGCACACCCTGAACGACAACGCTAGGGGAATGATTTTAACAGAGGGCACAAGCCACAGAGGCGAGAAGTTTTTTATTGTTGATTGGCTAACTGAGAAGGGAGCCGAAGCAAGACGAAGCAAGCCAGATGAATTAGTGAGGGCAGATTGATGACTTTTGGTGCTGATGTTGTTTCCGTGTTGCTGCTTATCTTTGTTTGCAGTTGTTGTCTGGTTGGTGTAGATATATTGCTTGAGAAAGCAGAAGAGGGAGATGAGAATGTATACCCCAATGCGGAAAAGACCACGAGGGTTCACAAGAATAAAAAGCAAAGACAATAGAACCTGGTTCCACGTCTTGCAAGTTGACCCCAAAGATGGTTACGGCTGGTTTGATGAAATGGTAAGCCAAGACTACGGGGATGTATACAAAGAGAAGAAGATACTCGAAGTAGAAATCCCAGAATATAGCTACAGAATAGTAAGAAGAAGCTCATACGATAAGTGGGAGGATATAGAACATGCCTATCAGCGATAGATTAAAAGGACTTTTGAATTGGTGGCAACTACGTATTGAGACTGCACGTAAGGAGAACCAAGACAATGTGGCAAGGATTAATACTATTGATGCTAGCAATACCAGTATTCGTGGCGTCAATAAACATATACAGAGACCGGGATTAACCAACGAGGGAGATAAATAAAATGATTATACCATTAGTTATAACAGTAGTAAGCATAGTAGCAATACCAGCATTTACCATTGGCTTCTATAAAGTATAGGTAAATGTACCTATTTGTTAGTCAGTGGATAACAGCTTATATTGTTGTTAGTAAAGTTAGTAAGGAATAAGGGTAGATGGGTAACAAGGAAGGGCTACTGACAGCCAATTAGGGTACTGCCCTAATACACACAGTAAATAGCTTTGTAAACCCCTAAATGCCCTTTTTTCTTATGTCAAGCACTAAATAAGGTAAGGGTTACAATAGACAACCCTAGGAGAAACTAAGACAATGCAAGCGAAAGCGTATGATATTGCTAAACAATTAGAGGAAGCTAGCCCAATGCTAGCTGCTAGTATATGGACTAAGGTTGCCGAGGATAGAGCACTAGCCATAGAAGTTCATGGCGCATTAAGCCGAGAAGCTAAGGTAAGTCTAGCCGAAAAGCTAGCCGACAGCCAGAATAGCCATTTTTAAATAGCTAATGATTACAGCTACTTAGTTTAACTTCCTCCTAGGGCGAGAGGAATTCTATCCGAGGGTAAGAAAAGTAAAATAATACTTGACAAACTAAGTGAAGTCTAGTAACATTAAGAGTGAATAAAGGTTAAGTTTAACCGTCTAAGTATTAGGAGGACAAACCAATGAAGCAATTACTTACCCTAGCCTTTTGCCTAGTAGCCTTAGCTGGCTGCGAGTTCCACACCAGCGAATGCCATTACCACAATGGCAGCGAGCACTGCCACAGTGCCTACCATCACAGCAGCCAAGTAACAACCAACACATATTATGGCGAGGACACTACAACAAATATAATAATAGTAGAGGAAGAAGAGTTATACCCTACCTGTTATTGGAGTGAGCCTTACCCTTGGGAAGCTGAATGGTGTAGCTTCGACGGCATCACCTGTTGTGCTTGGTCACAGGTAACAGCATCAGTAGAGCATGTCTATTGCTACTTTGATTACTGCGGCTGGGATCTAGTTGAGATTAACGAATACTATTAGAAGAAAAGACTTGACAATACCTTTTTCTGTCTGCCTTAAAGAGAGCACCTAGGGCCACCCCCCTCCCCCCTACCGGAATATAAGTACCACTAGACTAGGGCCGTGCAGGTGTGGTTAGGTACGTTCGAAACACCCACAGAAATTTTAGCAGATTTTAGCTTTTATACTTGACATAGCTACTTACCCGTGTTATAGTTGGGGGGTATTATTATGAAGATGAGAACCGAGGCAGAAATAGAGGAAGCAATTGCAATGCATCAAATCCTAGGGCTATGTATTGGTATGGTCGTAGTAATGATCGTAGCGTGGTTAACACTTCCAAGCGACGAAGAGCAAATGGTCAACAGGGCTTGTTTTCAGAAATGCAAAGAGGTAATCAAGAGCAGTCATGGAGAATTTAATATAGGCAGCGCACCTTCATACTATGAAATGATGGGTGATTGTCACGTTGCTTGCACTAGGGAGAAGAATGAGGACATCAATTAAAGTCTTAATGCTAAAATCGGTTACTTTTTTATTGGGTATAGTAATGATGGTATTTGGCACGGGGTCAGGTATTGTGATATTTGCTAGATCAACAGAGATTGTATTGGGAATGCCCTATACAAAAACAGAATCTTCTGTTATACTAGTAGGTATTGGTATTGCGCTAATATGGCTAATCATTCTGTTAACAGAATCAGCCGAGTGGATTGTAAGACAAGGCTTTAAGAAAGTCGACAAATTATTAATTAAAGGAGAAAATAATGAGTAAGTTAGTAGAAGAGGGTTCGGTCATTAAGATGCATTATAAGGGCACATTCCCAGACGGAGAACAATTTGATAATTCATATGAGCGTGATGCGCCTATTGTAATTACTGTTGGTAGCGGTCAAATTTTGCCGGGGCTAGAAACAGGATTGGTAGGTATGACGGTAGGAGAGACCAAACATATCTCTTTAGCTAGTGCTGATGCCTACGGAGAACGTAACCCTAACGCATATGCAGCCGTCCCGAAAGGTAACTTCCCAGAGGATTTTGTTGGCAAGCTTGAGGAAGGAGCAACCATTCCACTTACGAATAGCGAAGGGATGCAAATGCTGGGTACAGTTGAAACCATTAACGAGGAATCGGTTATTTTCGATATGAACCATCCTATGGCTGGTAAAGACCTTGAGTTTGATATCGAGGTTGTGGAATTCTCCAGCGAAGAGGATACCGGACCTGTTCTTGATTTGGAGTAGGTATGGATAATATTCCTAACATCAACGTTAAATTAGAACAAACCGACGAAATGACTTGTGATGAGTGTGCTAATACCACATTCACACCTGTCTTTTTGCTTCGGAAAGTATCTGCCTTAGTTTCTCCTAGTGGAAAAGAGACGGTTATCCCTATACAAGTCTTCTCTTGCAGTTCTTGTGGTCATGTTAACGAGGATTTCTTACCAATTGAAAGACCTTGACCCTTCACATACCCTTGCATTATTAACCATTAAGACTGGAGATCTCTTTCTTACTAAAAAGAATATCCATGGCAGACCTCCTGTTATAGGTTTTTTTGAGTATTTGGATGGGGTAACCAAGATAGCATCCCTGCACAAAGGGCATACATCTTATTTTATGCCTATTGATCCCGGTACTGTCGGCATTTATTTTAGAAAAAACGTAAATCAACTTAATTCTAATTATTGGTCTAGATTTCACGAGGTTTGGATTAATGGTAAGCGCTGCGTTATTCATGAGCAATTTATTGATCCCATACCAAAAGGAGAGCATAATGGATGATAAAGAAAAATGGGAAGCTATAGTTAAACTAAGCGAGATCCCTAGTTGCCCTAGTTGGGGGTACGAAGAAACTAGCAGTGGTAAAAAATTTCTAGCAAAAAAATTCGAGTTTCGTGGGAACGAAATTCACGACTTTACCATCTACCGCCTCGAACGGATGCTCGATGAGTTGTGGGATGAGGACTATGGTAACTC
>VMHT01067248.1_pt1 | contig 19772 bp, 9 predicted proteins | sample 4693611 | NCBI WGS metagenome assembly VMHT01 (sample SAMN12280063, study PRJNA550983) | marine metagenome | isolation source: seawater sampled from same location over 5 years 0.02-0.2 micron viral filtrate | place: USA: collected off the coast of southern California halfway between the port... ...
CTCGTGGTCGCTCTCAGGGTTCTGGTGATCGCTGCTGCGGCGGCATAACGCTCAACGCCGTCGGTGGTATTGGAAAGCAGATGGTCAGCGACCTGGATTCCGTAAAGCGTCGGTTTGCTGCTCAGACAAAGGCAGACCGAATCGCAGCAGCACGCGACCGCCTTGCCGGTCTCTGATTTCTCTTTACTTAACAGCACGGGGGTTGACATCAGTGAGTCTCCGTGTTATGATCAGGTTGATATGACAGTTCCGTTGGTTTATGCGCCCTTATATAAAAACGTCATACTACCCTAACCTACAGAGGTGACAGATCGACCTTGATATATAATGCGAAAGACAAATTCATATTCCTAAAAAAAATTCCGGGTAAAAAAAATCTATGGAAAAGGTTTATCACATCTATGCAAAGGGGGATTGTTTGTATAACAATTTAAATGAGAAACAATTTAATAAGACATGGGAGACCCTCAAGGGGATGGTTGGTTTAATGCAAACTGATTATCAACTTGAGGATTTGTCATATGAGGAGTTAGTAAAAACCCCCATGGGTGGTCACGAACATTCTTATTGACATTTCATACATATACTGATAGAATTGAACTGAAGGTTATTCAAAAACATGGCAAAAGGATTTACTGTTAAAGCAAACGCCCCAAGACCAAAGAAAGTGGAAGAGTGGGACATTGCAGCAATCAAAGCAAGGATGAAAGGTAAGACGATTGTATTTTGTCTACCAGGTAGAGGGTGTTCATTTACATTTCTGAAGAACTTTGTGCAACTGTGCTTTGATATGGTACAGAATGGGATGAGTATTCAGATTAGTCAAGACTACTCATCTATGGTTAACTTTGCACGATGTAAGTGTTTGGGAGCAAATGTATTACGTGGACCTAAGCAGATTCCATGGGATGGTAAGTTAGAGTATGATTATCAGTTATGGATTGATAGTGACATTGTATTTGACACTAACAAGTTCTGGCAGTTGTGTGATATGGCAATTCCAGAAGAAGGTGAGGAGAAGGAGATCGTTGGTGGATGGTATGCCACTGAAGATGGTGTCACAACATCTGTCGCACATTGGTTAGAAGAGGATGATTTCCGTAAGAATGGTGGAGTGATGAATCACGAAACTGTCGAATCAATTTCCAAACGACGCAAACCATTTACTGTTGATTATACAGGATTTGGATGGGTATTAATCAAGAAGGGTGTTTTTGAGAATCTAGAATATCCATGGTTTGCACCTAAGATGCAAGTTTTTGAGAGTGGGAATGTACAGGACATGTGTGGTGAGGATGTCTCATTCTGTTTAGATGCAAAGGAAGAAGGATTTGAGATTTGGTGTGATCCTCGTATTCGTGTGGGTCATGAAAAGACTCGTGTTATTTAAGAGGTAAATTATGGCAATTATGAGTGGTGGGAATTATATTCCTGCAAAACCGAAAAAAACTCGTCAAGGAAAATCACAGAATACTCTTATGTCTGCGACTTCTCGTAATAAAGCAAAGAAAAGATATCGTGGTCAAGGGCGTTAAATAGAGGTAGTTACATTAATACATAATGGCTGCTTTAATTTGTAACCTCCCTTCAGTGGAGGTATGGGTAAGAAAAGAATATCTCACCGACCATCAATTTGGTCATGGTGAATTTGTTAAAGGCGTCTGGGTATCGTGTAAATCGATACCTGGGCGCACTTTTTATTTTGAGACGTATTTGCCGGAATATGCGGCAATGTATGATAAACTACCTATTAGTGCGTTTGTGTCTGCTCCAGAGGTTCCTAGCCCCGATATGGACCTTCCTAATCTACAGTTCTGGAACTGTATGGATTATGGTGTTGTAGCAGTTACAAAGCAATTTATTGGTAGTATGGACTATGAATTGTATACAAGAGACTTTGGTAACCAGAAAGGAACTTATATTTGCACGATAGACAATTATCATCAAGATCCTGAGGTAGTAGACTATGCAACAAGTGAGAATCCTGCAGAACATAAGTCACATAATCTAATTGAATTGGAGAATGGACAGTATGCATTGTATCCTAATAATAGAATGCGTATCTATGATAACAGTTTGACACCTGTTGAACCAAAGATGCCTGATTTTAAGGTTTCAACACAATATTATCAAGTTGAAAACGGTTTTGAACGTCTTGGAATGGGTCGTGAAGATGAATATTTCTGGAAAACGTCAAAAGAACGTAAAATTGAAGAAGAAAAGATAGAAGATATGCATAAATCACGGGAAGATGATACCCTTGATCCACAATAAATACTAAAAAAAGAAAAAAATGAGTACTGAGCACGATTTTTTAGACAATTTAGGTAATCATCAGCATCAGAAAATGCTTCGTGAAATCTCAAACGACGATTTAACCCCTAAAAAGAGAGATTCTATTAAAGAAACTGAATTTTTTGAGAGTGAGAGTAATCCAGAACCACTTTATGAATAAAAATAATAAAATACTCTGATAAATAAGTTATAATTGCTGTAATTTTTGTGCCTTTAGAGCGCGTTAGTCAAGGTTTTAAAGACGTAAGTATGACTTTTCAGAAACATCCTCTGACAAGTGATATTATAGCGCTTAAAAATGAGTCTGCAATTGCTCGATCAGTAAGAAATATTGTTTTTACTGTTCCTGGAGAGAAATTTTTTGATGAAAATTTTGGATCTCAAATTAGTCAGGCACTTTTTGAAAATATAAATGATATTTCTGCCAATATTATAAGAAGTGAAATCAAAAGTTCACTTCGAAGATATGAACCAAGAGTAAAGGTTAGAGAAGTTAACGTAGAACCTAACTTTGATCAGAATGAATTTAATGTAACTATCATTTATGAAATTATAGGAGCAGACGTTCCTCCACAAGAATTACAATTCGTCTTGCAATCAACAAGGTAAACAATGCCATTAGCTAATTTTACTAATCTGGACTTCAACCAGGTTAAAACAACACTTAAAGAATATTTAAAGGAAAACTCCAATTTTACGGATTATGATTTTGAGGGTTCTAACCTTTCATCAATACTTGATGTTCTGGCATATAACACCTATATCACTTCATACAACGCAAACATGGTTGCGAATGAAGTATTCATCGATAGTGCGACATTAAGAGAAAATGTCGTATCTTTAGCAAGAAATATTGGATATTTACCAAAATCAAGGAAAGCAGCAACTGGAGTAATTACATTTTTTGTTAATACTAGTAATGTGAGTCCATCTCCATCAACTCTTACCCTTAAAAAGGGTCCTGTAGCAACTTCACAGGGTGGATTTGGAAATTCTTCGTTTGTATTTTCTATTTTAGAGGATACTACAGTTCCTGTAAGTGACGGAATTGCAGAATTTAATAATATTGCAATTTATGAGGGTAATTTTCTAACGGCTAACTTCACTTATAGTGCAAGAAACCCAAATTTTAAATTTTTGTTAGATAATGTTGGAATTGACACTGAATTATTGTCTATAACTGTTAGACCAAATCAAACTTCATCTAGAAGTGTAAAGTATTCACGTCAAGATAGTTTATTTGAAGTAAATCCTAATTCAACTGTTTACTATCTACAAGAAGCAGATGATGAAAGATATGAGTTAATATTTGGTGATGGACTTTTTGGTAAAAAACTTGAAGATAATAATTATATCACTGCAGACTATATTGCATCAAATGGTGATTCTGCAAATGGAGTTGGACAATTTAGTTTTTCGGGAAGATTAGTTTATTCTAGAAACAATCAAGAGTATGTTGTTACATCTGGAATTTCTCTATTGACAACTGGACTTAGTGCTAGAGGTGGAGAAGAAATTGAAGGTGTTGAGTCTATTAAAAAGTTTGCACCAAGAATTTATGCCTCTCAAAACAGAGCATTAACTGCAAATGACTACGAATCGTTAATTCCCACACAAATCTATCCAGAAACCGAATCTATTTCTGTTTTTGGTGGAGAAGAGTTAGTTCCTCCTCAATATGGGAAAGTGTTTATCAGTATCAAACCAAGATTTGGTGATTTTATTCCAAATCTAATTAAAGAAAATATCAAGAAAAAATTAAAAAAGTATTCAGTTGCCGGAATTGTTCCAGAGTTACTTGATCTTAAGTATTTGTATGTAGAGGTTATTAGTAAAATTTACTATAATACTAATCTAGCTCCTTCAGCAACTTTTGTTTCTAGTGTTGTCCAAAATAATGTCAATATGTATGCAGAATCAACTGAATTAAATAAGTATGGTGCTAGATTAAAATATAGTAAATTACTTAAGTTAATTGACGATAGTAATGATTCAATAACTTCAAATATCACTACCATTTCAATAAGAAGAGATTTAAGATTAACTTTAGACACATTTGTAGAATATCAAATTGGATTCGGAAATAAATTCCATATTAAGTCCATGAATGGTTATAATATAAAATCAAGTGGATTTACTGTTGCTGGAATTGAACAAGTTGTATATATTTCAGATATTCCAGATACAAATAGAAGAACTGGAACTCTTTTCTTCTTCACTTTACCAACTCCAGGATCACAATCACCTTTCATAGTAAGAAGAAATGTTGGATTCATTAACTATGAAAGTGGAGTTATAACAATAAATCCAGTGAATATAACGGGAGCAAAAATAAAAGATGGCCAACCAATTTTAGAACTTTCTGCAATACCACATTCAAATGATGTTATCGGATTACAGGATCTTTATTTGCAACTAGATACTAGTAGCAGTTTGTTTGAACCTGTTGTTGATGATGTTTCGTCTGGATTAGATCCTTCTTCTTCCACATATATTGTATCTTCCAGTTATTCGAATGGAAAATTAGTCCGTTCTGGTGGACCAGATACGGCAGTTGTAACATCTGGAGGTGGATCTAGAGTTACGACACAAACCTCAGGAGTTACAGGAGGAACGACTATTTCCACCAGTGGTGCATCGACAGGTTCAACAGGTTCAACAGGTTCTACAGGTTCTTCTGGAGGGTCCTCCGGTGGATCTGGATACTAATACTAATACCAACTAATAGAAGATAAAATCATAAAAATGTCAGAAACTAGAGTACAGTTTAACACTATCGTATCTAATCAACTTCCTGCTTATGTAAGGGAGGATTATCCACTAATTTCTGAACTTTTAAAGCAGTATTATCTTGGACAAGAATACCAAGGTGGTCCAATTGATTTGATTGAAAATATTGATAGATATATCAAATTAGATAATACTACAAACTTATTTGAATCTGTTGTTTTAAATAATGATCTTGATTTTGATGCAACAACAATTAATGTAGATCCAACGGAGTCTCCAACAGGAACTAGAGGATTTCCTGATTCATACGGTCTTTTAAAAATTGATAATGAAGTAATAACTTATACTGGAAAAACTGATTTTTCTTTCACGGGATGTGTTAGAGGTTTTGTTGGAATAACTTCTTATAGAAGTGAATTAAGCAGAGAAAATGTAGTATTCAGTGAAACAGAATCTGATGATCACCTTAATCAATCAATCATAACAAATTTAAGTTGTTTATTTTTAAAAGAATTTTTAACAAAAACAAAAAATCAATTCTTACCTGGTTTACAGGGAAGAAATTTAGATTCTAATTTAAATCAAAATCTATTTGTAAAACAGTCTAAGGATTTTTACAGAAGCAAAGGAACTGATTTTTCTTTTGAAATCCTTTTCAGGGCATTATATAATGAAGAAGTAAGAATTGTAAAACCAAGAGATTTTCTAATTTCTCCTTCAAATGCCCAATATAGAATCGTAAACAGTTTAGTTGTTGAACCTATTGAAGGTAATCCTGAAAATTTAGAGAACGCAACTTTATATCAAAATGAATATAAGTTTGGTGGAATAGACAAAGCTTATGCACCTATTACTAGTGTTGAAAAGATAGAAGTTGGATATGGCAAAACTTTCTATAAACTCAACATGGATGGTGGATATAACCGTGATGTTGCTGTACAAGGAGCAGTGTACGGAGCATTTACTGTAGAACCATCTACAAGAATAATAGGAAATGTATCTTCAGGATCTACAGTTCTTGATGTTGATTCTACAGTTGGTTTTGGATCAACTGGAGAACTGTATTTCCGTTATCCTAATGACACTATAGGGGTGTCTTCATATACTTCTAAGTCTCTGACACAGTTTTATGGTGTTACTGATATTGATGATGAAATTTTAGATGCAACCAATGTAGGTGTTAATACATTTGCATATGGAAGATCAAAATTAGATCAAAATGAAATTATTGAAGTAAGAGTTAGTTCTGTTCTAGGTTCTTTTAATATACCATCAGATACAAATAATCTACTAAAAGGTGGAAAAGTAAATGTAACTAATTTTGGAATTTCCGAGAATAACTACAAAACTAATAAGTGGTTTTATAATGTTTCTCCAACCTATAAAATTAAAAGTCTTGAGATAATAGACTCTTCAAACAATACTTACAAAATAACTTTAAACGTATCTAATCAATTTAGATCTGGTGACATTGTAGATATTATTTTAAACGGTACAAAAAAAGAAACTAAAATTATATCTGTAACTGGCGAAAAAACTTTTATTATAAGAGGTCAAGGTGTTTTAAATACGGACGCAACATATACTATTCAAAGAAGAATTCAAAAAGTTTCTTCTGGAACTTATCCATCATCTCAAATATATTCTACAGATATTGACAATGTTTATAAAAATGAATCTGGAGATTATCTTGTTTCTTCACCATCAATACCTTATTACGATTCACTACCGTTAAATCCTGCCTCTAGGGAATTTAAGTTTTCTGGAACTTTTATTGGAGATGAGTTTGAAATTTCTCCTGGAATAGAGCATGGATTTTATACTGGAGATTCTGTTTATTATGAAGCACAATTAATTGATGAAACCTTTATTAATGATAGTGGTAGCAGTGATACTAGAAAAGTTAGAGATACTGCATTATTTGATGATGGACTTTATTTTGTAAAAAGAGTTAATGGATCAACGGTTAAATTTTCAAAAAGTAGAAATGATATTTACAACTCAAAATTCGTTTCTTTAGATAATTCAAAAACCGTTGCTAATAGTGCTATTAAACCATTTGAGTTTAATGGAAAAACATTAGAACCACAAAAAGTTTTAAGAAAGATATCAGAACCTCTCAATAATGGAACTTTAACAAAAACAGAACCAGGATTGACTGGAATATTTGTAAATGGTGTTGAGATTCTAAACTATAAGGGAAATGACGTTATAAAGTATGGAAAGATTGAAACAATAGATGTTTTATCAGAAGGAACAAATATTGATGTAATAAATGTTCCTAATTTAATTATTTCAGACACTGTTGGAACAGGTGCAACTGGATATGCTGCGGTTTCTGGTTCTCTCAGAGAAGTGAGAATTATAGATCCTGGATTTGATTATTTAAACACACCAACCGTTAAGGTTGAGGGTGGTAATGGTTCTGGTGCCATTGCCCAAGTTAGTATGAAATTAATCGACCATGAGGTTGAATTTTTTGCAGATCAAGCATCTGTGAAAGTAATAATTGGTACTTCATCAACACAATCCACAATTGGATTTTCTACATATCACAAATTTAGAAATGCTGAGCAAGTAGTTTATAATACAAAAGAACAAAATGCGGTTGTTGGAATAGTAACTAACTCTGCATATTTTGTATCCATAGTTGACAATACTACCGTAAAACTACATCCAACTCAATCTGATGCGATAGCAGGAATCAATACAATATTCTTAACTGATTATGGTATTGGAAAACATTCTTTAAAAACCGTAAATAAAAAATCTATAGTTAGTTCTATTAATGTTGTTAATGGTGGATCTGGATATGAAAATAAAAAAAGAACTGCACCTGCTACAGGTATCAATACGTCATCTAATATAGTAACAATTGTAGATCATGACTATAAAACTGGAGAAAAAGTAAAATATACTTGCACTGGAACTCCGATTTCAGGGTTATCCGTAGACACTGAATATTATATAACTGTAATTGATAAAGATTCTTTCCGTCTTTCCCAAATTGGAATTTCTTCAGATAGAGAATTTTATACTAGAACGAAACAGTATGTTGATATGACTTCTGTGGGTGTAGGAACTCACACTTTTAATTATCCAGTCATCACACTTACTTTATCTGGTAATGTAGGAATTTCATCTATTGGGACAGAAACATTTAAAGGATCTTTCCAACCAATCTTAAGAGGAACGGTAACTTCAATTCATCTTGAAAATGGTGGAGTTGGTTATGGATCTTCTGAAGTTCTGAACTTAGATATACAACCAACTGTCGAATTTGAGTCAGGATCTGATTGCCAATTAGTTCCAATCGTTGTTGGTGGTAAAATAGTTGAAGTTGTCATTCAAAAGTCTGGAAGTAGATATTTGTCTATACCAGATTTAGATGTAGTTGGTGATGGAATAGGTGCTGTTTTAGTCCCTGTATTAGAAAACGGATCAGTAACTGAGGTCAAAATTGTTGAACCTGGTGCCGGATACTTAGATGATTTTGGAACGACAGTTATTAACGTCATACCAGCTGGATCGAAAGAAATATTGCCGACATTCAAAGCAAATGTCCAAAATTGGAGAGTAAATTTATTTGAAAAATATTTTACATACTTCTCACAGGATGATGGAATAATTACAGCAGGTTTGAAATCAGATGATTTTGGACTTCAATATTCACATTTATATGCACCAAGAAGACTTAGAGAAACTCTTTTTGCTTCTGATCGAGAAGGCAACACCATTTACGGAGAAAAAGATTTAACTAAAGTCAATGGTATAGAAGTTCAATCAACACAACACTCTCCTATATTAGGATTTGCATATGATGGCCATCCAATATATGGACCATATGCATATTCTAGATTAAATGGTGGAGTTATTTCTCAGATGAGATCTGGATATAGTCTTGATATTAAAGATAATAGACCACCCACTTCTATTTTTCCGGAAGGATTTTTCATTGAAGATTACACTCATAATGAAATTTCTGATGATAGTGTCCTTGATGAAAATAATGGAAGATTCTGTATAACTCCAGAATTTCCTAAAGGAACATATGCATATTTTGTTACAATCAATGATAAATTTGCAGAATCGTCGGGAATTTTTGAAAAAAATAATAAACCTATTTTCCCTTACATAATCGGTAATAATTATAAAGGTATTCCTGACGAATTTAACTTTAAACCATCATCAAATTATGATGCTTTTGATATTTCTAGTGATTGGCGTCGAAATACCCAACCACTAAATGTAATTGAAGATGATTTAGAGTATCCATATTTTTATGTCCCAAATAAGTTAAATCAAACCGCAACTGTCACAGCAACTTCGTTTGGTATAGTCGATAGTGTGGGCATATCTACTGGTGGGTCAAATTATAGAATCAATGAAACTCTTGTATTTAATAACAATGGAACTCAAGGACAGGGAGTATCTGCAAAGATAACAAGAATAAAAGGAAGGTCTGTTAATAATATAAGTGTTGCATCAAGTACTATTCAAAATGTTGAAATATATCCAGGACAAGCAAAAGGTGAGTATTTAGTTTTCTCTGACAATCCTCATAATTTTAAACCTCTTGATATTGTTTCTATCTCAGGACTATCTACAACATCATCTGGTATTGAAGGATTTTATAATGTAGGAATTAAAACAAATAGACTAGCAATTGCTGGAATAGGAACCACAGGAGTTGCTATTGGAAATACAAATGTAACAGGAATAGTAACATATTTTAGAGTTTCTGGAGATTTAAATTATCCAAGCATTAGAGAAAATGATACTTTGATCATAGGTTCAGAAAAAGTAAAAGTTTTGAATATTGATCCTTTAAATTCTAGAATTAGAATTTTAAGAGCATTTGATAATACTGTTGGATCAACTCATACAATAGGAAAGTTTGTTTACGAAGTTCCTAGAAAATTAAAGATTAACTCTGGATTCAAAACTGACTATTCTTATACTTTAAATAAACAAATCTATTTTGATCCAGCAGAAACTGTTGGACTAGGAACAACTGCTGGAGTTGGAATTGGAACGACGATTTCTTTCTCTAACCCAGGTGCTGGAGCAACTTCAGTATTCATTCAAACTAAAGCACTTTATCTTCCTTCTCACAATTTAAAGACTGGAGATCAAGTAACATATTCTACAGGTATAGGAACTGTTAAAGGTTCTGGAATAATTGTACAAGATGAAACTAATGTTGGAGTTGGAACTACTCTTGCAGATGGATCAAGTTTATTTGTTGCAAAAATTAATGATAACTTAATTGGAATTGCAACAGTGAGAGTTGGTCTTGGAACTACTGGAACATTTGTTGGTCTTGAAAATCCTGTTTCAACTACACTATTCTTTAGAAATGTTGGAACTGGAGACACTCATAGTTTTAAAACAAATTATAGTGTAATTACTGGAGATTTGAGAAGAAACTTAGTTACTGTCTCAACTGCAGGAACTCATGGTCTAAGTTCACCGCATAATATTTTTGTCAATGTTAATCCACAAAATACAGGTATCGTAACACTTACTTATAATGACTTTAATAGAAGATTGATTGTAAATCCTGTGGGATTTGTAACTGCAGGTGTCAATACTACGACAAATGCTATAATAATCAATTCTCATGGATTCAAGACTGGTGATAAAGTAATTCACACATCAGAAACCTCTTCTATAGGACTTTCTAGTAATAGAATATATTATATTTCAAAGGTTGATGATAATACAATTAAATTATCAAATACTTATTATGATGCTACTCAATCAAAACCAAAGGTTATAGGAATAACCAGTGCTTCTCTTGGCACTATTAATCCTATAACACCATTAGTAAAACTTTATAAAAATTCTACAGTAACTTTTGATCTTTCAGATTCCTCACTTTCTTATACAAATCAAGGAACAAAGTATCCTGCATTTAAGTTTGATTTATTTGTTGACAAGAATTTTACTAAAGAATGGGAAAAATCAAAAGAAAATAAAACATTTGAATTATCTAGACAAGGAATTGTTGGAACAGTTGGTGCTAAAGCAGAATTGTTTATTAATGAAAATACTCCTAATGAACTTTATTATAACTTAACTCCGATTTATGAGAGTAATCTTCCTACAGTAAAATCAGAAATAATCACTGACAATGAAATTATTTCTGGAAACGTCCTCTTATCGAAGGGAAGTCTTTATAATGGTAAGCACACCATTACGGTGGGAACTACTACTACCTTTACATACTCTATCACAGAGACCCCAGAAAAATTATCTTATGATAGTTCATCATTAATTACATATGATACTGATTGTACTCACACTTATGGTCCAATAGCAAAAGTTGAACTTACCAATCAAGGAAATAATTATTATTCACTACCAGGCATAACAACAGTCAACACTCTTGGTGGTAATGGTGCTATTTTAGAAGCAAAGAGTTCAAGTGTTGGTTCTCTTAAGAACATGACATTGGATAATATTGGATTCAATTTACCATCAGATCCAACATTGAATCCTAGAATTCTTCTTCCTCAAATTATTAAAATAGATTCCTTAGCATCATTTAATACAGTAGGGGTTACTTCTTTTGGAAGAGGATTCTCAATTCCACCTAAACTAGTTGTATTAGATGGAAAAACTAAGAAACCGGTTACAGATGTTGATTTAAAATTTACTCTTGGAAAACCTAATGTAGAGATTCTAAAAAATACTGACGGTATGAATAATGTGACTCCAACAATCATACCAACTGAAAGTGGTGCCGGGGTTGGAATTAGTACAATAGTATTTAATTCCACCACAGAGACAGTTACTGCTTCTCTATCTGTTGGATTTAGCACAATCAATACATTCCCATTTGTTGTAGGTGATAAAGTTCTCGTAGAAGGTATTAGTGTTGGTGTAGGATCAACTGGAACGGGATACAACTCTTCTGGATATGACTATAAGTTGTTTGATGTTACAGGAATCACTGAAAACCTTGGTGGTATTGGAAGTGTTACTTATAGTATGTCTGGATTGTTTAAAGGTAGTGAGTTCCCAGGAACTTTTGATTCAGTAAACTCTTCTGCAAAGATTCTAGCATCAAAACATTTCCCAACGTTTGAGTCCTCATTAAACACAAAAGACTTTGTTAATAATGAAATAATTACCTCAGATTCTGCGATCGGAATAGTTCAAAGTTGGGATTCAAAAATTACTACATTGATAGTTTCATCAGATGATAATTTTGTTGTTGGTGAAATTATTAAAGGATCTGATTCTAAAGTTCAAGGAATTGCGTCTTCTATTACTTCTTTTGACTCTTTCATTAACTTAGGAGCAACTTCAAAAGTTATTCAGGGTTGGCAAGAAGATTTTGGTCTCCTAAACTTTGAATTACAAAAACTTCAAGATAATTTCTATTATCAAAACTTCTCTTATTCATTAAGATCTAGAGTTGCGTTTGATGACTGGAATGAAATAGTTTCCTCTCAAAACCATACATTAGGATATAGAAAATTTTCTGATTACCAGTTAGAATCCAACAATCGAAATAGTATGACTGTTGGAATTCCAACCGATACCACTAATGTTAGTTCTGTTAATCATATTGATGGTTTTGCAAGTTTGAATTGTGTTTATGGATTTGATCTTGTCACAGAAAATAACTTAAATCAAAACTCAAAGATTATCTCTGATGAAATAATTTTCTCTAACAGAATTCTCACAGACTATTTTGAATCCGTTGGCAACAGAGTTCTTTCCATCGATGATCTTGGTAGTCAGTTTAATAGTAATCCTAGAACAAATCCGTTTAGTGTAGTAGACACTTTCCGACTGAGTGATGTTAGATTCCAAAAATACATCACATATGTTAGGGACAAGAGATATAATGCACAAAGACAACTAATGCTTGTTGATCTTCTTCACGACGATTCTCGTGGATATCTGAATCAATATGGTAGAGTTGAAACTCATTATGATCAAGGTTCTTTTGACTTTTCTATTTCTGGATCTGAAGCCCAACTTCAATTCTATCCAACTAGATCTGCAGTTAATGATTATGATCTTAGTGTTCTCTCATATAACTTGAATGATAATTTCCTTGGAACTGGAACTACAAGTTTAGGTGGAGTCGCAACAATTGAAACTAAGAGTTCTCCAGTAACGTCTGGTGTCACCACTACTATTGTTTCAATCGGAGATACTCATACTAGTGTTAAAGTTCTGGTTGATATAAATCCAGACTTGACTAAAAATGAAGAATTTGAAGCAGTTGAACTTAATATTGTTCATGATGGAACAAATATTGAGATGATGGAATATGGAAGACTGACAACAAATCTCGGTGGATATTCAGCAACTGGACTTGGTACATATCATGCATATTTCAGTGGATCCTCCTTAAATGTTGATTTCATTCCAACTTCTGTTGGTATTGCAACTACAGGTGTAATTAACACCATTCAAGTAGGACTTTCTACAAATACTATCACCGGTATTGGGACTATTAATCTTACTAGATCTAGACTTGAAGCTAGAACAACTAGTATTTCTGCTTCAGGATCTCCAGGAATTAATACAGTTTCTGATTATCCAAATAATTATGATGCTGCATATTTCATAGCACAAGTCACAGATACGACTAATACTTCAACTCAACTTTCAGAAATTATTGTTGTTGATGATTACGTAACTTCCACAGAAAGTTATCAAACATATGATACTGAATATGGAGTCATAGAAACTAGTGCTGGACTAGGAACGTTTGGATCTAGAGTTTCTGCTGCAGGAACTGTCTCTCTTGTCTTCACTCCAAACACAAGTATTGATACAGTGGTTAATGTATACATGAATGCTTTAACTTTAAATGAGGACACCTCATTGTCTAATGTGATTGACTTCACCAATGGAACAATTAATAGTGATTTAGGATCTTATCAAGGTACAGACTCTGATATCAAGAGAGGGTTTGAAATACAACATGAAAATCTTCCAATCTTTGAAAGATACTTTGAAGCAAATGATGCTGGTATTGCTAATACAACAAATAATACGATTAAAATTCCAAACCACTTCTTTGTATCTGGTGAAAAACTGAAGTATATTCACGTTGGAGAAACTGATTCTGCCATCGGTATTGCAACAACTAGTTTTGTTGGTGCTGCAAATACGTCTTTCCTTCCAGAAGAAAATCTATTTGCTGTCAAAGTTGATGATAATGTTATTAAGATCGCAACAAGTGCTGAAAATGCATTGATGTCAATTCCTGAGGTGGTTGAACTTGAAAGTGTTGGTATTGGTACATCACATAGATTTGTATCTACTAATCAAAATGCAAAAGTTGTCGTTGCACTTGATAATATCATTCAATCTCCTATAGTTTCTACTGCTCTGACTACTACACTTTCTGATCAGATGTTATCTGTAGATAATATCTTGAAATTCAGTGGAATTACATCTTTCTTCGGATCAGATCTGATTCAAATTGGTGATGAAATTATGAAGATTGAAGGTATTGGTATTGGTAGTACAAATACTATTAGAGTTCGTAGAGAATGGTTAGGAACGAGAATTGGAGTTGCTGCCACTGGTGATCTAGTAACTAAAGTTGTTGGAAATTATAATATTGTAAATAATGTTCTGAATTTTACAGAAGCACCATTTGGCAATACGCCTATTGGTTCAACTACAAATCCGCCTGATGAAAGAGATTGGACTGGTATCACTACATCTTCTAGTTTCCAAGGAAGATCTTTCATGAGATCTGGTATTGTAAATACTGTAAATGAGTCTTATCATAAGAACTATATCTTTGATGATATTTCTGCAGGATTTAATGCTACAGAAAATGAGTTTACTCTTAAACAAAATGGATCTAATACTCCTGGTATTTCAACAGACGGTGCCATTGTCTTAGTTAATGATATATTCCAGTCACCAGGACTCAGTGACCAGTATATACTGAGTGAGCAGTCTGGTATTACCTCCATCACATTCCAAGGCGCTGATACAGTTCCCCTAGGATCGGATGTTGGTATTTCTAGTTATCCTAAGGGTGGTATTGTTATTTCAGTTGCTTCAACTGCTGGATTTGGTTATCAACCATTAGTATCTGCTGGAGGAACTGCAGTTGTATCAGGTCTTGGAACAATTCAGTCTATCAGTATTGGAAATAGTGGATCTGGATATCGTGCTGGAATTCAAACAGTTGTGAATGTTGGTGTAGGAACTTCTAGTTTGAGCACTGGAAATATTGAGTTTATTGGAACTGCTGCCATAAGTGGTGGTCATATTGTTAGTGTCGCAATTACCAATCCCGGTTCTGGATATACATCTACTAATCAACCCTTTGTAGTGTTTGATGATCCCTTAAGTTATTCCAATATGGATCTAGTGTATAGTTCTTCTTCTATTACTGGATTTGGAACACATGCAACTGCAAATGTTGTCGTTGGTCAAGGATCTAGTGTTATTGATTTTAAAATAGTTAATAGTGGTTATGGATATGGTAATGGTCAAATTTTAACAGTTGCTATTGGTGGAACAACTGGTATTCCAACCACTTCTTCATATTCTGGAAATGAATTTCAATTGACACTTGATGATGTTCATACTGATGAATTTAGTGGGTGGTCGGTTGGAACATTGGAAGTTCTAGATAAAATAGATGAATTTATTGATGGTGTAAGAAAAGATTTCCCACTTACAAAAGCAGGTTCTATAGTTTCAATTGTTGCTGCTAAGGGATCTAAAATTAATGTTGAGGATGTTCTTCTCATATTTGTTAATAATATCCTGCAGGTTCCTGGGGAGGGATATACGTTTGGTGGAGGAAGCACGGTTGTTTTCAGTGAACCTTTGAAGATAGGTGATACTGTAAATATTATCTTCTATAAGGGAAGTGGTGATACTGATGTTATCTTTAGAAACATTAATGAAACGGTGAAGAAAGGTGATACTTTACAAATCAAGAGTGATAGATCTATTGGTCAAGCATCATATCTAACAGAAAATGAAAGAGTTGTGGAACTTGTTAAGTCCACCAACACTGTTGAAACTAATCCTTATGAGGGTCCAGGAAATACTGCAGACGTTACTTTTGAAAGACCTGTTGACTGGTGTAGACAAACTGAAGATATTTTTGTTAATCAGATTGGTGTTGGTAAAGATAGAGAACTGTATGAACCAGTCATTAATCCAAGTGCATATCTTATCAAGTCTGTTGGAGTAGGTTCAACAGCAATCTACGTTGATAATCTAAGACCCATCTTTAATCCTCAAAATGAAAATGATACGGACTTATCTTTCCAAAAGAAAATTAAGTTTATAAGACAAGAACCCAAGACAGGTGCAGCTGGAACTGCAGTTGTTTCTGGATTTGGTACTATTTCCTCTGTTGTCATCTCTGATGGTGGTGTTGGATATACAACTGCTACTGTAAGTTTTGGTTCAACTATTGGTATTGGAACAACTACTAGAGCATTTGGTAATGTTGCCATTAGTGTTGGAGGGACAGTCACAGGAGTTGCCATTACAAATCCAGGTGTTGGATATACTTATACAAATCCACCAACTGTTCTTATTTCTCCTCCAACTTATTCTGAAGAAGAAGTAAGTGTGGATTCTTATTCTGGTGATAATGGAATCATTGTTGGGTTCGGAACGACTGCTGTTGGTGTTGGGACAACTCAACTCATATTCGATATTCACATTCCATACGACTCTTTTCTTAGAGATTCTTCTATTGCAGGAACAGCATTAACCATAAGTTCTATTAGTGCTAATGATTACTTTGTTATTAGAAATTCTAATGTTGGACTAGGATCTACTTCTGTAACCTCTTTTGATTCCTTGGGTAATATTGTTGGAGTAGGAACTTCATTTGCAGACAATGTTTATCAAGTTTCTAGTGCAGTATCTATTTCGACTAGTGTTTCTGGAATATCTACCTATATAAGGAGACTATTTGTCGAAGTTAATGATTTTGTATACGGATTCTCTGGAATAACAACATCTGATAATTTTGGGTCCTTTAGTTGGGGAAGAATAGATATTACTGCTAGGTCAGAATCTAATTCGTATAATTCATATACTCTAAGTGGTATTGGTATTTCTGAAGGAACTGGAATTTCTACATCAACATTGATCACCAGATCAAACTTCTTGAAATTCAAAAATTATATCGTTTAATCACTAATAAATAAAGAAAAACTCTGTCCAAAATGGCTGCCATTATAACTGATCAGATTAGAATATTAAATGCAGGTAATTTTATTGCTGGTGTATCTAATGCTAGTAATTCTTATTACTCCTTCATTGGTTTAACCAATCCTGCGGATTATCAAACTGATTGGGACTCTGATCCACCTGCTCCAAAAGACAATTTTGATCAGGAGGATGATTATTGGGATACTATGGTAGCTCTGAAGAAAATCAATACTGCTGATGCTAGACAGGTTGTTCCAAAACTAAATTGGTCTTCTGGAACAACTTATGATATGTATAGACATGATTATTCTAGATCAAAAACATCACCAGTTTCTGGTGGAACCAATCTTTACTCTACAAATTATATTGTACTGAATAGTGATTTCAGAGTTTATATTTGTTTACAGAATGGAATAAATCCAGATAATACTGAAGGTAGACCGTCTTTAGACGAACCACTTTTCACCGATCTAGAACCAAGATCTGCTGGAACAAGTGGTGATGGATATATTTGGAAATATCTTTATACAATTAAACCCAGTGAGGTTGTTAGATTTGAATCAACAGATTTCATGCCAGTTCCAACAGACTGGTTAACTGCTGCAGAAAATTCAGCAGTAAGAGATAATGCAGTAGATGGTGGAATTAAAATCGTAACTGTAACTAATAAAGGTGTTGGTCTTGGCACAGCAAATAGTGTTTATACCTCAGTTCCAATCAGAGGTGATGGTACAGGAGCACAATGCACTGTTGTTATTGATGGAAATCAGCAAGTAAGTTCTGTTACTGTTTCAAATCAAGGATCCGGATATACATACGGTAATGTTGATTTAGTTGCTGGTGGAGTACCAACAGGAACTACAAGACCATCTTTTGATGTAATCATTCCACCTCAAGGTGGTCATGGTGCAAATATCTATAGGGAACTTGGTGCATACAATGTTCTTTTATATTCTAGAATTGAAAATGACAGCACAAATCCAGATTTTATAACAGGAAATCAAATTGCAAGGGTTGGTATTGTTGAAAATCCACAACAATTTGGATCAACATCTCTCCTTAATTCGGACAAAGCAAGTGCTCTTAATGCTTTGAAATTGGTTGGTACTGGATATAGCACTGCTACTTTCTCAGGAGATTCTTATTTTACTCAAACAGTATCGACTGGTACAACAGCAGTTGGTAGAGTTGTAAGTTATGATCAAAATACTGGAGTTCTGAAATTTTGGCAAGATAAATCACTTGCTGGATTTAATACTGTAGGAACAGCACAAACTCAACCAACATATGGATTTGATTTAACTGAATTTTCTGCAACTCCCGGAACAGGAGGATCTCTAGTCATATCACCATCAACTGGTCAGGATTTATCAATTGATACAAATTTTACGGGTATAACTACAGTAATAAATAATCGTACATACTATCTTGGTCAAACTTTCGATAGCGGTATCGCCAATCCTGAAGTTAAAGCACATTCTGGCAGTATTATTTACGTTGATAACAGACCGTCTATAACACGGTCATCGAATCAAAAAGAAGACATAAAAGTTATTTTGCAGTTCTAAAGAATTATGCCCCAACAAACGAACCTCAACGTAGCACCATACTTTGATGATTTTGATGCCACGAACGATTATCATAAGGTATTATTTAAACCAGGATTTCCTGTTCAGGCTAGAGAGTTAACAACTCTCCAGTCTATACTGCAAAATCAAATTGAAAGATTTGGGCAGCACTTCTTTAAAGAAGGAAGTAAAGTAATACCAGGAAATACTGGATATAGTCGGATATATTACTGTGTTCAATTAGAAAACACATATCAAGGTGTTCCTGTAGCAGCATATGTTGACCAATTAGTTGGGACAAAGATAACGGGTCAAAATTCTGGAGTAACTGCATTTGTAGATAGTGTTTTATTACCAGAAAATTCCGAAAGAGGTAATTTAACACTATACATTAATTATTTGACCTCCAGCACTAATAATAACTCTACTCAAATTTTTAGTGACGGAGAACCAATTTTCTGCAATGAAGTTTTGAGTTCAGGATTGCTTGGAAATTCTACTATTGCAGCAGGAACTCCTCTTGCAGTAACACTAGAAACGGCTGCATCTGCAACTGGATCTGTATTCCAAATTGATAGTGGTGTTTATTTTATTAGAGGAAATTTTGTAAACGTAAATAAAGAAAGTTTAGTATTAGATCAATATAATACATCTCCAAATTATAGAATCGGTCTTTTAATAGATGAAAGTATTATCACTTCCGATGTTGATGAAGAGTTAAATGATAATTCTCAGGGATTCAATAACTATGCTGCACCTGGAGCAGATAGATTAAGAATCAGTGTAAGTTTATTTAAAAAAGCACTTGATGATTTTAATGATGATAACTTTATTTTACTATCCACCGTTATTAATGGTGTTCTTCAAGTAAACAAAAGAAAGAGTATTGCAGGTGGTGGTATTGGATTTAGTGACTTAACAGATGTTCTTGCTAGAAGAACATTTGATGAATCTGGACACTATTATGTCAAACCATTTGATGTAACTGTTGTAAACTCT
>VMHT01200693.1_pt1 | contig 19766 bp, 24 predicted proteins | sample 4693611 | NCBI WGS metagenome assembly VMHT01 (sample SAMN12280063, study PRJNA550983) | marine metagenome | isolation source: seawater sampled from same location over 5 years 0.02-0.2 micron viral filtrate | place: USA: collected off the coast of southern California halfway between the port... ...
ACATACGTGTAAACTATCGTCTATGATTGAGTCGAGGGAATGGCTTCGACAGATTTCGTGTTTTTCGATTACGTGATCCGTATAACTATTGGTCATGATAAGATCGTCGAACGTATTGGGGAACCAGTACCTTAACCACTTTTCAGTCTGATCGCGCGCGTAATCCTGTCGACCTGTGACGATATACATCTTATCGGCGTAGTCGCGTAAATGTCCCATTTGTTTACACGTTCCCTTTATCGGTTTAAGTTTTGCGAACTCTTCTGATTCGTAAAAGTCATGGACCATGTTTCGTGATTCAGTTTCGGTAATATTAAACATATCTTTATACACGTACGGATACTTTCTTTCGGTAGGCATTTTATACCCGCGGAACTTAGCCATAGGTTTAACGAACGAGACGAGAACTTCGTCGAGATCAATAGCAACTCTTTTCATTTTATGTAGTATAATATATTTATTCATAATCTCTAAATACGATTCCTACAGGGAATCTTGGTATTCCTAAATCAGTCAAGTTTTGAAACTTTACCGTAAGCATTTTACCGAAATACTTTTCTTTATTAGTATAAAAATACTCTCTTTGTTCGATAGAACCTTCTGGTCGAACACAGAATGTATTTCCATTTTCAGTTTTACATACCCATACGACTGCATCCGCATCACGTCCATGTCCCGTTTTTGCATCGACGACTTCGTATTCTTCCGTCATGAAATCCTTGAATTTTAAAAGATAATTACTCCGTTTCCCATTTTCATACACACTTGATTTTTCACGAATCATTGTTCCTTCGTAACCATGTGAAACGAACTGTTCATGAAACTGTTTCAAACACGTTTTTTTACGAACGAGTTTTGTTTCTACAGTGACGTACATTTTACGTTCTTCAAATGATAATTCTGGACGGTTAACATCGAAATAATCAAACACGTAAAATTCAAGTTGTTTTGGGTCGGTTTTAAACAAACTTGTAATTTCCTCAAATGTTTTATTCGGATCGTAACATTCACCATCGAGATATTCACCATCCCTTAGTCCTTTACCAAGGTACTCAGTTCCAGGAACAAGTTTACCTGTACGTGAAATCCCACCTTTGTTCGAGACAAGTAAACGAACACCGTCAAGTTTAGGTTGTACGTAAAATGGTTCCGTGATGTATCTTTTACGATCTTCCCATTTATTTGCTAACATAGGCATAACATCTGGAACTTGTAAATTTTTCCACATTGTTTTAGCTCGTTTCAGGGCACTTTCATATCCACGTGGTACGTGTGTTGTTGAGATAGATTCTTTACCATCAACAACACCAGTTGCTTTAATAATATTTGCAGTACCGTCCTCGAGTTTTTCTACTCGAATAGACGTGTACCTTTGATTGCCGTTTTTATCAGTTTTAAAAATTGTTTCCATTATAATAATAGATGACGCTTCCAGTTGTAGATTATAAAAGAATGGAGCGACTTAGGCCTCCAGAAAACACGGTTATTCCTATAAATGCAAATACGATTTGTATTTTTATAATACTTGTATCGGTTATCGGTTTATATAAACGACACGTTGATATATCTAGTCAATTGAATGAACGACGTTATACTTGATACATTCTTGTGGGTCTAAATACATATCACGTTTCATAATTTTCTTAAATTGTTTTTGTGGTATAGTTGTTTTTTCCTTATACGTTTTTGTAATCATATCCATAAGTTTATCACACGATTTCATCTCGTCTTTGAGTTCTTCATATTTACCCCAGAACCCATTTGTGGATATTTGGTGTATCAAAACGTGTGCATTTTTACCTATACGACGTTCGTGACCACCTAAAAGAAGAAATGTCGCAGCTGAACAACACACACCTTGTGCTATAGTAACAACTTTAACACGGGATTTTTCGATAATGTTCATGGCACTTAATCCTGCGAATAAATCACCACCTTCACTACATATATGAAAATGTATTACAGGTTCGTATCCTATGAGTTCGGCTTTCTTTTTTAAAAGATCAATTTCAAGTTTCTTAAAATCTTCAATAAACTCGAGAATATCTACATCAGTAACTTCACCATAATATAAAATTTCATTACCAATGACTCGAGACACTTTATATTCTTCTTCATCGGTATTATTAGACGGAGGTGAAGACGTATTCATTATTATACTTTACATGCGTCTTCTTTAATCATTTTTTTAATTTTTGTAACATCTCTCTGTTTAAGTTTATTATGCAACCCCAAATGATTCATAACATCGAAATCTTGTGGTGTTAATTTATATTCCTTAAACTTTGAAACGTCACCTTTTTTTGCATATTCACGTAAAATCATAAACTCTTGGTGGTTCATTTTAGTATTTGAACGCGCTTGTATACTACTAATCTTTTGTTCCCGCATTTTTTGATTTCCGTATTTTGTCCACGCACTTCCCGGGCGTATTGTATCTGGAGTGAGTAAATTATTTAGATAAATTTTAGGGAGTTTCATGGCATGTAAAACAAAGTAAGGCATGAAATCCCATTCACCTTTATAAAGTTCTGTATCGAATCTATCCGCATTTATCAAAGCATTCATAATTTTTTCGGGGTTATCAGGATCAGTATCGAGATAATTTTCATGAACGGCTCCCCAAATATGCCCATGTTCGCATACAGTTTCTTCTATTTCTATAACACCGGGTTTACAGAAAAAATCCTGTATAACTTCTTTTGGCGTTTTAAAAATGTCTTTATCATCATTAAAATTAAGGTAATTAAAATAATTTCCTATATTTCCTTTACATTTTTCAGATGCTATTTGTGTTCGCGGATGATTAGATTTTAAAGTCTGTATATGTTCGGGTTTACGTTTTGGTATAAAAACCATTTTAAAGTTTGGTAAAATATGTACATTTTTAGATGTAACGATAAGAGGTTTTTTTGTAATAGCACCACCTTCACATATGGTTTCTATTATACTTTTATACGCATTATCCGATTCGTAATCGTCTATATATGCATACATATTTGAATTTTTTATGGTAGATAAATAAATATCTTTTTTACGTAAAACTTCGTCATAAATTTCGATACTATTTGTTTCATCTAAAACCTGATTCAAAATAAATGTTTTACCTACCCCAGCAGCACCACATAAAAATACATTCTTACCATTTTCTATTAGATATTTAAATTCTTTTATTTCGCGATCATGGAGCGATTTTTCATGAACCTTTTTTTGTTTATATACTGTAACAAAGGCATCCATGTCTAATGAAGATAATGATCTTACTACCCAGGCTTTAGATATTATAATGGAAAATGATACAATTCAAAAACGTGTATTAGATCCTTTAAAAAGGAAACTATTTCCTTATTTAATGTGTGTTACAGTCTTTAACTTTACATTATTTATTATGGTGGCGTATCTTGTGAATCGTCTTTCGGTGATTCTGTAACGACTTCCATGAGTTCAGTACGTCGACGCAGTTCTTTCATGAGATCACCTTTCAAACTTACGAGACCTTTACCTTTTAAATCTGATATTTCATTCTTACGTTCCTGTATACGTTCTATATCCGCTTTAACAGTCTTTTTTACTCCACGTATTTCATCAAGTTCATTTTTAAGTTCTCTCTTAGCTACACCTCCAACTGCATCTTTTAATTTAGTTATAACCTTATTCTCTTCTATAGCCTTAAATGGATTTATGGGTTGTATATGCATGATTTCTGGTTTGAAGAATGCATTATCATCTGGGAATTCACGTTCAAATGCGTCTATCATTTTTTTGGGTACATTAGGGGATTGTTCTATTAAACGGTCGTATTCAGCACGCATATTTTCAATCATATTCGTACCATTTTGTGTTCTTTCAGATAAAGGCAACGTTAATTCTAGACGTATTGTTCTAGAAACTTTACCATACTGGACAGAAGCAACACGGTGACCTTCCATAAGTTCGTTAATTTTAAGAAACTGCATGATCGTTGTTGCTATCGCAGTTATTAGATTAAGACCACCAATTGCAGATGGTACAAATGGTTGAACGGTTGGAGGAAATGTTTCCTGTGCAAAGTTAGCCGTACCTGTTATTGTACTAACTATGATAAGCGGAATTGTAAATTTCATACTCAAATTTTTGTACGAACAATAGGCCTGGTAATGCATGTACCTGTAACAGGCGGCGGCTTCACCCCAGGACTTAAGTATCTTCTCCTGTTGAGGATGCCATATCTTGGGTAGTTTCTTTTCTTCGTTCATACTAATAGATATGAATATAATATTCTTCATTCATTTACTCCTATTTATAACCATGCTTGTTGTACCCTTCATGAGAAATAAAGAAAATCTCGAGTTTTATTCACTTCTTGTACCTTTTATATTTTTTCATTGGTCAATAAATGATGATACGTGTGCTTTAACGCAAATGGAAATGGTTGTAACTGGTAATACGAAAGATGAAACATTCTTTGGACGTATTATGGGTCCAATATATAAAATGGATGATACAGATGCAAATAAATTTTTAAAATCTATTTTCTTTTTTCTTTGGGTACTCGTTCAATATCGACTTGGTCGAATTGACTTGGGACCACTTAGTAATATTACTAAATAATCTTGGTATATATAAATGAAGATCAAAAATAAAACGCAAAAGAAATTATTAACGATTGCATTAGTGATACTCGTTGCCGTGATTGTATACCAATTACGAAATCCAATTATTATTAAAAAACAAGTTCCAGTGAGTGTACCAATTGAAGTACCAGTTCAGATACCAGTAGAAAAGGAATATAGAAATCCACCTATTAAGGAGTATAAACCTGGATATGTTCAGCAAATGGGCGTTCTCGTAGGTTCAGACGAAGAAACATTACCTTTATATGGTAAAGAAGTTAGGGGTAGACGAGATCAATATCATTATTACACAACAACACCAGGAGATCAGATATATTCATTACCTGTAACGATTGATAATCGTGATTGTATGGATGATATTGGATGCAGAGAATTATATGGGAATGAAACTGTTTCCGTAATGGGACAAACTGGTTCATTCCAGGCTAAATTATATAGAACTGATAACTTTTTTTAATTATCTTTTTCTTCCTCGTATTTCTCACCACCTGTAATGAGGTTGTACACACAACTACCTGCAGATAGTGTTTGCGAACTCATACAGCAACATGCGAGAAGACACGCCCCTAATAAATGAGGTGGTTTTGTTGGTAACATTTTCAACATGCTGGAAGATGGCCTGTATATAAAGAAAAAACAGAACAAACAACATGTAATTGTAGAAGCTAATTGGCCAGGTGAACAATTAGAAGACATTTATATTAAGCAAATAAAAAAATATTGATTATTATAAATGAGGATCGATACTCTTAAAAATGAAGCAAAACGTTTAGGTCTTCGTGTAACTAAAAAAATAAGGGGGAAACGTGTACCATTAAGTGAAAAGGAACTTAAAATGAAAATTGAAAGGCGGCGTCCCCCATCTTTGGAAATACAGGTTCGCGATTCAAAAAAACTTTTGAGAACGTGTAAATCCCTTATGAGAACGATTAATTCAAATGTTCCAAGAGTTAGACGCGTTTCACAAACGCCACGTGTTCAACCAGTTAGAAAATCACCACCAGTATCCCGAGCACCCCCAATTCCTCCTGCACCACCAGTTCCACCCCGTCCCATGAGACGCGATCCACGTGCTAATTTAATGACTGCTTTAAAAGCAAACCTTAAACGCCGTGGTCTTAAAGAAAAGATAAATCAAACTTCTTAGACATTATTTTTTTAGCACCTTCTAATTCTGGGTGGCTCCATAAAAGCCAACGCGACCAAAAACCAGCTGTATAGATACCTGTTTTACCCCAGTTTTCTCTATCGCTTCTATTTACATCGAGCATGGATTCATGCACAAATTTAGGATCCTTATGTCGTCTAATCATGTGTGGTATAAACCCACCATGTCTTGATATATATGAACGCATACGCATGGGATTTTTATGTATTGTATAATCTGAATACCCCTTTGCTCCAAAATCAACGAAACGTTCGTTATTGAATACTACGCGAAATTTTTTATCAAATCTAGGACTTTTTTTCAAATAAACCTTGACCATATATATTTACTGAATATATTTTTCACCACGTTTGTGTCGTCTATATAAAACAATTCCAAGTGTAAGTGATATTATCCACGCTTGAAATTGTGATATACCATAAGGTTCTTCTATCATAAACATTGTATTATACATATTATATTATTTTTCGTTATAAATCTCCATGTATAAAATAATTCTATCCTTTTCCGATTGATTTTCCGCCCAATGTTTTTTACGAGCATTCATAATTATATGTTTACCATTTTCTTCTGTAACTTCACCTAATTCTACGTGGTGAAGTATACAGTTTTCTGGACATTTAATACCTAAATGGTATGTAAATATATAATCGACACCTACATAATCAACGTGTTCCTTGAGTTTTACACCACCTTTCATTAATGAAAACCCTGCTACATGTATACCCTTGATTGAAGATAAGAGTTTTGTTGTTTCTGGGCATAAGTTACAATTACTTGTAATGAAATTACCATCCCATATAAGTGGCCAACTTACCCACGAGTCCTGGACATGATCCTGACCACCTTTCAACCATCCATATTTACCATCTGTATATAACATCATAACTTGTTTTAGATATTCTGAACCAACCCATTCACCTTCTTTACGAGGATCATCTCGTATAAAAGTTTCTGGTAGTAAATTTACTTCCCTCTGTAAAATATGAACATGATTTTTCAATTCTTTTAAATGCATTGTTCCTTATAAATGTTTTCGACATACAGCTTTATACATGTTATTACCTCCGACGAGTTCGAGATCATCATTTTCAACAATCCTTTTTGTAAATGGTCCGTGTGTACCGTCCATACAATCCATACACATTGCCGATATTTTAAACACTTTATCGGCGAGTGGTACACAATCTATAAGTTCCCCAAATTTTCTTTGTTTGTAATCACCATCAAGGCCCGCAAGTAAAATTGTTTTACCCGAATCGAGAACCTTTTCTACAAATGGTTTGAGTTTGGTGAAAAATTGAGCTTCATCTATGGCTATAACATCTATATCCGAAAAATCTATTTCATCAAGGTTATTTGTCTTTACGCAATCAAAACGAACGTTATCGTGAGTACGTAAAACATCTTCGGATGCACGTGTATCCTTTTTAGAGTTTATAACGAGAATACGTTTACCTATAACTTTGTACCGTTTTAAACGTCTAATAAGTTCTGACGTCTTTCCAGAAAACATGTTACCCATAATAATTTTCAAACTCATTTCTTAATTATACGTTACACTATTTTAAATAGTTTTAAAGAAAACGATCGTAGAATAAATATAAAAAAAATGGAAACGCTCAGAATTAAAAGAATAACGCTCGATGCTATTTTACCGACACGTGCATCCCCTGGTTCAGTTGGTTATGATTTATACAGTATAGAAAATATGACTATTAATGCATGCGAACGTGGTATTGTGAGTACAGGTATTTGTGCGACTATTCCAAAAGGTGTATATGGGCGTATTGCTCCAAGATCTGGTTTAAGTGTAAAACATGGTATTCAAACGGGTGCCGGTGTGATTGATCCGGATTATACGGGTGAATTGAAGGTTATCTTGTTTAATCACGGGAGTGAATCGTTTGAAATTAAACAAGGCGATAGAATCGCACAATTAATTTTGGAAAAGTGTGAAACACCACTTATCGAAGAAGTTGATGAATTACAAGAGACAAAAAGAGGTGAGCGTGGATTTGGATCTTCTGGTAAGAATTAAATGTTATTTTATATTTTAATTGCCAAATGCAATACCACCCATACCATTCTTAATCCTGAGAATGTTATAGTTGACTGCATAACAACGTGTAAAGTGGCAATGCGCGTCGGCATTAGTTGGAGAACTTGGGCTTACGATAGTTATTTTCGCATTATCGATACGCGAAAAGTTCAAAGAACCCGTTGGTTGAGATTTATTCATAGTAAGACAGAATGGCCACGATGCAATTGGTAATTCGTCACCACCGTCGGCAAGAACGGAACAGTGATTTTGTGGAACAACGTAACGATGGTAAGCATGAGTCATGTTTTCGAAGAGTAGAGTACCATTTATATACAGAGACGCTGTATCAAAGTTATAGGTGGCACCTGAACCAGTTTTGGCAATGTGAACGGACTTAACTGGGTGGTTAAAGTACGTAAGATCGACATTTGTATCGGTTTGATCCATTGGTTGGTATTGTGTTTGTGTAATGAGAAGTTCGTGTTCGTTATTCGCGAAGAATTCTCGTTCTTCTGTATCGAGGAATACATACGAAGCATACGCCTTGGCAGTTGTATTCGCAAAATCACCATTTCTGCACTTAATTCTCACTTCAACTTCATGGTACTGAAGACCGACAAGTGGGAGAGATTTTGTCCAGTCTTCACTGAAGAAGAATGGAATAACGTAGTGATCTAATGACTGGTTATTACCACCACCATCACAGCCCGCCCATGTAGTTGCTTTCGCCTGATTTTCATTATACATGTGAGTGTGTACAGTATTGATATACCCTGTATCCAATTTGCAAACTTCCTGACCACCTACCCAGAGTGAAAATTCCGTTGGTTGGGTGAAATTATTATTGGCGTTACTATTGAATATACTAGTTGGGGAATCACTGTTATTGATATTTGTACCTTCGAGCCATATATAACTCAAAAGATCACCCTTTGATTTAATAGGGATGGATATTTCGTTTCCTGAAAGAAATTTACCTACAAAATCGAGGCGTTCAGGTTTAATAGCAAAGTTAGTGTGACGTTTATAGTTTTGTCTAAAAAAAGAGACTTGAGGATCGCCTGTGATATAGACATCCTGGGCACCGACTGAGACGAGATCAATCAAAGCAGCTGACATATTTACTACTATACTATATTAAAAAAATCGAGCATTAACGTAATAAGATAAAATGGTCGTGTTCCAAGTACTCACTTGGGAAACACAAGACACGGAAGATGAACACTTGATCAGTATTTTTGGTAAAACGCATGAAGGTAAATCTGTTTGTGTCACGACGAGTTTTACACCATACTTTTTCGTGAAGCTCCCGAAGAAGACATCATCAAAAGACGCTAGTAATCTATACATGAAGATAGATAAGACCTGTCCTGAATGTTTAATTAGTTACGATATAGTTCAATCTAAAGATGTTTGGGGATTTCAAAATAATGAAAATTTCATTTTTATGAAATTAAATTTTAAAACCCTAGCAGCAAGGCGTATGGTGAATGGTCGTATGAGACGTACTTTACCTGATGAACCTATAAAATATAAAGTTTATGAATCAAATCTTGATCCTGTTCTGAGATTAATGCATAGAACTAATATTCAATCGACTGGGTGGATGGATTCCGGGGATGCATGCGTTCGTTCACATTTAGCACATGTTAATATAGACTTATACTGTAACGATTGGGAAACACTTAAACCTGTAGATAAACCTGAAACTGCGCCATTTGTGGTTGCATCAGTTGATATTGAGTGCAATAGTTCTACTGGTAAATTTCCAGATGCGGATGTGAGGGATGATGCATGTTTTCAAATTGCAGTGTCACTTGCACGATTTGGTTCCGATATACCGTACGATAAAACGTGTTTTTGTTATAAAAAAACAGATTCTAATCTCGAAGGGTGTGAAATTAAAAGTTATGATACGGAACGTGAAATGTTAATGGCGTTTAAGGAGTATATGATGGAAAAGGATATTGATATTATAACTGGTTGGAATATATTTGGTTTTGATTTAGAGTATATAATGAAACGCGCCGTAATGACAAAATGTGAACCATCCTTTTACGAAATGAGTAAACTAAAGAATCATTCATGTGAACTTGTATATAAAAAGTTATCGTCGAGTGCACTTGGTGATAACGACCTTAAAATTTTACCTATGCCTGGACGATTTATTTTTGATTTATTCCATGAGGTAAAGAAAGGGTATAAACTTGATTCATATAAACTCGATAATGTTTCTAAATTGTACCTTGGTGATAATAAAATTGATATGCCACCGAAAGAGATGTTTGCGCGATTTGTTGAAGAAGACCCTGTAAAGTTACGTGAAGTTGCTGAATACTGTATCAAGGATACACTTTTACCACATCGTCTATTATCAAAGTTATGTACACTTATTAATCTTCTAGAAATGGCTAAAGCAACATGGGTTCCATTATGTTACCTTGTAGAGAGAGGACAGCAAATTAAAGTGTTTAGTTTGTTAACGAAAAAGGCACGTGAAATGGGATTTATGGTTCCAACAATAATGTGGGGTCAATATTCTGCAGATGGTTACGAGGGTGCGACCGTTCTCGAAGCGCAAAAAGGGGCGTATTATACACCAATTACTGCATTGGATTTTGAAGGTCTATATCCATCTATCATGATGGCACATAACTTATGTTATTCGACACTCGTTATGGATTCGAAATATGAGAACATACCCGGTGTAAAATATGAAACATTTGGTTTTTCTAAATTTGCACAAGATGTTCCAAGTCTTTTACCGAATATTCTTTTAGAATTGAAACAGTTTCGTAAACAAGCAAAAAAGGATATGGCGAAATCAACTGGTGCCCTGAAAGAAATGTATAACGGTAAACAATTGGCGTATAAAGTATCCATGAACTCTGTATATGGTTTTACAGGTGCTGCAAAGGGTATGTTACCGTGCGTGCAAATTGCATCAACTGTAACTCTAAAAGGTAGGAGTATGATTGACGAAACAAAGGCGTATGTTGAAAAGAATTTCCCAGGTTCAAAAGTAAGATATGGAGACACTGATTCTGTTATGGTTGAATTTGATGTAGGTAATCGTAAAGGTAAAGAAGCAATTGAATATAGTTGGGAAATAGGTGAACAGGCTGCCGAAGAATGTACTAAACTTTTCAAGGCACCTAATAATCTCGAACTCGAAAAGGTGTATTGTCCTTATTTTTTGTATTCAAAGAAACGGTATGCTGCAAAACTTTGGACAAAAGGGAAGGATGGTAATATGAATATGGATTATATAGATGTAAAGGGTCTTCAACTAGTAAGAAGAGATAATACACCTCACATGCGTGAAGTATGTAAAGAACTTCTAGATGTTGTTTTAGAAAGTAGTGATACAGGTCCTCCAAAGGCTCTTGCTTTACAAAGAGCTATTGAACTTATTGAAGGTGATGTACCTAATGAGAAACTTATATTAAGTCAGGGTTTATCCGATTCATATAAGTCGCAAAATCTTGCACATGTTCAAGTGCGTAATAAAATGAGGGATCGACAACCTGGTTCAGAACCACAATCGGGTGATCGTGTACCTTATATTCTTCTAGATACAGGAGACCCTAAAGCAAAAGCGTATGAAAAAGCCGAAGATCCAAAATATGCAAAAGACAACGATTTAAAAGTTGATTATGCATACTATTTCATAAATAAATTCTTAAACCCCGTGTGTGATTTAATTGAACCACTCTTTGAAGATCCGAAAGAAGAGATATTTGGTGAACTTTTAACACGTGTAAAACCAAAGAGACGTCCAAAGAAGAAAATAGAAGTTGAAGAAGGTCAACAAAAAATCAGTGACATGTTCAAATCACTTAAAAAATAACATGTTATATATAATAATGGTATCTAGAAAACAAAAGAAACATGAACTTGTAGATGATTTATTACCAATTATAAATAAACGTCTCGATGAAGAACGACACGTAGCACGTGTAGAAATGTGTATGATACTTTCTAAAGAATTGTATATGAATTCAAAGTTATTATGTCAGTTTATTCCAGATTCATCTAAATTTTGTAAAGGTTTTAAAAAGGATGGTACACCGTGTCTTGCAAGGGCTAAAGATAATGGAATGTGTGGAAGTCATGCTGATCAACCACAACTTATGGGACCTATAGAAATGACACCTAAAAATAGCGATGGTATAAGACATACACATAGTTTAACAGAATGTATATTTAAACCGGGGTGTCCGGCGTGTGAAGTGACAAGAAAGGGATTTAGAGAATTGCGTGGAATAATGTAATAATGAATAAGTCAGCTATTCTACTAACATCAATTGATACCTTTTATAACGTACCCGAGAATAGAGCTACACTTTTAGAAATTCTCAATAAAACAGGGGGTATTTCTTTACGAAACCTTGAATGGTTTATAACAAATTATTCAAAGAAAAACAACTTATCATATAAAACAAAAGACGGTAAAATATTCAGTGTACATTGCGCTTATAAATCGAGTTTAGATGGATATAGTAAAAAATTATTCGATCCGTTTTGTAGATCTTCTAAGATATCGTATCATGTACCAGGTACACCTGATGAAATACATACTACTGTAGCACAGTTGAATTTCATAAGATGGTGTATAAAAAATAATATAATCGAGTATATTCACGATCATAAAAATGCACTTTTTTCTAAACAAGTGTCATTACCCCATTTTCAAAAATAAATGTTTGATAACCTACATAGTATAAATGTAAAGTATAATCACTTGTAAGACTTTCTTTCATAGTGACATCTAAAACAGTTCTATTTGATTGTAAACGGCTAAAATCTAACATTCCCGATGGCTCCACATTAATCGGATTCATCGAGAATGCATATGTGTAAATATTACGCAATGGTCTTGATAAACGACTTGTGAATGGAACGATATATTTGAAATATTTGTGATTACATTTTTGTATATTTGGCATATCTTCACCATTTACAAATATTTTAGCTTTTTCCATTGGTGGGTTATAGAATTCATTTGTTACAGAATATGCAACATTTGATGAGAAATTATACCTGTTAGCAAATACATTTGAACGTAAAGTAGTTCCACCCTCGTATGTATTTTCATCTTCAAATGATTTCTGTCTAAAAAACCAATTGAGTGTTTTAACGGGTGTTTTTGGTATAAGTTCGAGTTTAGCGTTCAATGTACCTGCATCTATATCCAATGTAGGATGTTTTTTAACAATATCTGTAATTAAAACATGTTTTTTACCTGCAATATACATACGCTCACTTGGTTCTAGTGTTATTTCTTCTGTAACGATATCAAACTTATCTAAAGAGAGTGTATCTGTTTCATTTGTAAAAAATGCTTGTTTATGAAATTCAAATATAAACTCGAGTTTTTGTTTGTGTATAGCACATGTTGGAAAATAAGGCCTATTTGGTTTATTTGTTTCATGTTCGTCACTTTCATATTTACGCGAAAATAAAAGTGGTATAGGTATAAATACATGTGATTTTTGTTGTGTTAGAATTTGATTATTAGTAGTTAATGATGTATCTTCAGCATTATTTCTATTTAAAGTGTATCTTTTTGTTCTTTTTTCAGATTCATCTAAATATAATTCATCATATATAATGCCCCAATCCCCGTGGAATATTTCAACAACTGTTTCGTCAACACGCATAGTTACAGTTTTGAGAATATGTCTACCTATTTGGTCTGCGTAATAACTATCGTTACCAGTTAAACCTGGTAAATTAAACGACATGTACATATTTGATAAAAGATCACCCATATTTCTGGGGTTAAGTGTAACTTTTATAGTTTCACCAAAAGGCCATGATGATGAAGATGTAGATGGTTTACTTATAGTTGTACTTTTATGAAATTTTGTAAAATTTGAATGTTTTTTTACATCGTACTTAAAGAACGAATGGACAGGATCATCATCTAAAAGGTATGTATCCTGTTTACCAATGGCATTAAGTGATATGATAGCACCTGTATTTGGGCCAGATGTATCACACATACTATACTACTTACTGTTTATATATTTTTAAATCCCTTTTCCACATATCAATACATGACATATTTTGCAACGCTTCGAGTTCGTTTTTTGTTTTTGCGGTTTCTTCCCTGAGATTTTGTACGGCTTCGTGAGTGTACTGATATGTTTTGATATTTAAGAGGTATTCATACGAATTATCTATTTTATCAAATATCTTTCCCATTTCCTTTTCGAGTTCGGAACGTTTACGTTTAAAAACAATTAGTTTTTCGTGTATAACCATGTCAACAAACCGCGAAGTATTTTCCAATTTTTTAACTTTATTTTTCAAACTATTGATAAGATGTAATTTTCTTTTCTTATACGTTTCTGTTCGTATATCAACAAAGTCAACGAGTATCTCTTCTGGGCTCGTATATTTATAAATACCTTTCTCTGGATGAAATAAATGCATATTTGATACATGAAACGTTTTTTGGAGTTTAAAATCTTTTATAACGTTATTACCCGTATACCCCATAATTTCAAAGTTCACGTTTTCAGTTGTACTATTATTTATATAACTTGAAATTTTCTTTTTTTCGACAAGTGTATCTAAATATTCCTTGTATTCCTGCGTCCATCTTCCGGGTGGTAGCTCTGTAATTAATATATTTTTATTAGAGCATCTCCATACACCTTCTGTAATCCACAAGTTATCTTCATTATTGAATACACGACCGTTAAATTTATCAAACCATGGTTTCATAGGAATAATGTTTTTACCTGAAATTATACGTTCAATATTTTGTTTAATATCTAACGGATTAAATGGGGGTATATAAGAACTAAAACCTGTACCAATACCTTCAGTTCCATTTACTAAAACAGTTGGTAGAATAGGTACATAGTATTCCGGCTCTATCTGTTTACCATCATCATCGAGATAATTTAATACTGGATCATCCTTCGGATCAAAAAGTATTCTCGCATTTTTAGTAAGTTTTGTAAAAATATACCTAGTTTGACTTGCATCTTTACCACCCATAAGTCTCGTTCCAAATTGACCACATGGTTCAAGTAAATTAATGTTATTTGAACCAGTAAAATCGTGCGCCAATTTTACAATTGTATCCGCTAAAGATACTTCACCGTGATGGTATGACGTTTTTTCCGAAACATATGCCGCTAATTGTGCAACTTTCATTTCAGTTGTAAGATTTTTGGTAAAACATGCATATAACACCTTTCGCTGTGAAGGTTTTAAACCATCTGATACATGTGCGATTGATCTTTTCAAGTCGGCAAGACTGAAGTTTACGAGATCTTTATGAATGAAATCAGAAACGCCGAGACGATTAACATTTCCATATGGTATTTCGAGTTCGGATGAATTTTTTTCACTACTTTCAAGTAACCACGTTTTACGTAAATCAGATTTTGTTTTATCAAATGCTAAGATTATCGAGTCGTCCATACATTTATCTGTATCGAACTGAACTGTTAAATCTTTTATTCTTTTAAAATATTCACGTGCTTCTGCAGATGTAGATGTACCAAGACCCTTATAATACTTTATTTTCCAACCATGTTTTCCATTTCCATACCACTGTCTAAACGATGAATCTGTATAAAACGACTTTGTTTCTGACCCCTTTGTTGCTTTTATGATAGGGGTTACCATACTTACTACAAATTTCAAATCCAATAAACTCGGCCAAAAATAATGAATCATATTAAGTATCAATCCTTTTATATGACTCCCATCGTTATCTGCATCCGTCATTATCATGAGTTTACCATAACGAAGTTCGGAAAGTGACGTGTATACTTTACCCTGTTGAAGACCCAAAATCTTTTTAAGATCATTGAATTCTTTATTTTCGGTGAGTTGTTTTACACTTGCATCACGTACATTTTTACATTTACCTCGAAGGGGAAATACACCATAATGATCTCTTCCAACTATAGAAAGACCGGAAATTGCCAATGTTTTTGCAGAGTCGCCTTCTGTTATTATAAGAGTGCATTTACTTGACTGCTGTGTACCCGCTTTATTTGCATCATCAAGTTTTGGTATACCCGATATTTTTGATTTACGAGAACCATCTGTTTTTTTGAGTTCTTTCATTTCTCGAAATTTTGATAATGCAAGTAGTTCATCTTGTATACCAGTTTTCAAAATATTTTTAATAAAAGTTTTTGGCGGTTCGAATTTACTACCAAAATCCTGTGGTTTGAGAGTACATTCAGATTTAACCTGACTACTAAACATTGGATTTACAAGTGTAGCCTTTACAAAAATAAAAAATGCATTTTTTACTTGTTGTGGTCTAAGTTTTATCTTTTTTGCCATATCTTCAATAATACCATTTGCGAGTATACCAGATACATGATCGACATGTGAACCACCTTTCATTGTACATATACCATTTACAAATGATACATGTTCAAACCCATCATCTGAAGGCGCAATACAGACAGACCATCTATCACTCGTAATCGTACACATTTCATCTGTTTTTGTATACATTTTACAATAATTTGCAAATGTACATTTCGGTAAAAGATTTCCCTGAAATTTAACTTTACAATTCTGCGTCGTACATATATTTGCATCATAAACCCGTTTTTCAAAAATTTTGTATATAGAAGTATCCATTTTAGACATACCAAATCGTTTCCAATCTGGTATAAAAGAAATAGAAACACTTGATGTCGAACTTGAATATTTCTTTATTTTTGGGATACCACATGTTTTCATATTATTAGACCATTCTTGGGTGTATATACACTTGTTTTCACCATCTTTTATTTTTATAGAAAACTTTGTTGAATAAACGTTTGTAAGTTTTGCCCCGTACCCATTACGACCACCAACAACGCGTTTTTGTGTATCATCGTAATTTGTACTCGTGAGTAAATGTCCAAATGTCAATTCTGGATTCCATATACCTTCTTTTTCATGCATTTTTACTGCTATACCACCCAGAGGTCCATTATTTTCAATTGTTATTTCACCGGATGTTACATCTATAGAAACTCCAAGTGATGATACATTTTTAGGGTACATTGAATTACGATCAATTGCATTTACTAAAATTTCATCAAATATTTTTAAAAGTGCCGGTGAATATACAACATTTTTTCTTTCAAATTGGTCGTTTTCGTATACCCAATATGGCTCGGATACACGTGAAACTGGTCCAACATATGAATCTGGACGTTTTAAAATATGTTCCACGTGTGTGAGTTTTTGAATACTTTCACTCATTTATTATGTATATAGTCTTTTACTTAAGTATCTTTTTAGGTCTTCAAACCAATATAATAATTCCTCTTTTGTTTTTGACTTGGGTTGTGGAAATATATTTTTTATACGACCATATTCACGTCCTCTAAAAAATGATGGATGTATTTTATTATACGAAATTGAATAACATGCATAACATACTCGTCGTATTGTCATATCGAAAAATTTTAAATATAATTCATTATTAATAGTGAAAATTGGGTGTAATTTCCTAAATTCACGAATAATAATACGTTCTTCGGTATTTTTTGTGTTTATATGAGGATCCAAAGGACAATCACATAAATAACATTCTGATGTCCATTTAAGATACATTATAAAGTACAAGTTTTTATCTTTTATATTATTAAAAGTTTCTTAATTTGTTATTGTATAAATTTTTAAACTTTATGAAATTTTCAGGGTTTCCACCTTTGTTTGGGTGTATTTTTAAAGCACCCTTTTTATACGCCTTTTTTAACTGTTTTTCTGACGTAGAAGTTGTAATCAATTTATTAAAATTATTATAAGTTGTAGCATTTTTGTAATTTTGTTCCCATCTTTTCGTACGTCCGATTTCCCTTATTATAAGTTTTTTCATTTCATTTTTTAAATGACAATCCCAACATGTATTATGTAGTTTATTTGTAGTCTTTTTACATTTTTTACATTTTGGTTTCTGTTCTTTTTTATTATTTTTTGTAATAAATTGCATTCTTTACTAACCTAAGTGGTTGTTAATATTACCAAACATAAAAAATGACTAGCAATTTTTTACTTCCCTGTGTCAAGGGTAAACAATTCACAGATAGAAAAACTGTTTTGATAGATAGACGTCAAACATCACTTGAATCATACGATGATTGTTTAAATGTATCAAAAAGGTTAAATATTACAAATAAGACACCCGATGAAATGGCGTCGATTATAGATAAAATGAGAAAAAAGAAACTTGAATGTCAAAAGACAAGACCTATCAAAGTTTTACAGACTGCACCAGATAATCAAAATACTGAAAATAAAAAGATATGTCAGGCATTTACTTTATCAGGAAAGAAATGTTCTTTTAAAGCTGTATGTGGAAAATACTGTAAAAAACATAGGATAGATAATCAAATATTAGGAACGAAGCCAGAAATAAATGTTTCCTTATTATAAATGTTAGACCAGGAAACGCTTAGACCTGTCATAATATCTATGGCACTTTACCTTGCAATTTCGAAAATAGTACCAGAACTTCTCAAGAAACCAACTAATGTTAAATTCATAGACGATATTGTTGCCATGCTTATAGCTCAGAGAGGATCACTCATGTCCGGTGCCATTTTGGCCGGTATCATCACTTACCTCACTAATTACATTGGTGACGAATTCATGTAATACACTTTCTTTACACGTTAACATTCGAGTTATCGGATGATCCATATACCTTATTTTTTTGTTATATGCATCTTCCATGTATTCTATTAACTGATTTTCATTTGGTTTTCCCCATTGCATACCCGCTTTAAACAAAAAATCATCTTTTACTAATGTTTGAAGATCACAATCTATTGTGTACGGTGTTTTAATATATTCTGGTGCACCCCCGTAATCTGTTATGATAACAGGTTTGTTTCTTAAAGCAGCTTCAACTGCACCCATACCAACACCCTCTGAACTTGAAAAACTTACATAACAATCACCTAGAGCGTGTACATTTTCCATTTCTTCATCTGAAATGAGACCGTTTATAACTTCGACATTTGGTATGTTTATATTAACGGGATTAGTACACGTTGCTTTTATGAGAAGTTTTGAATCTTGTTTATTCAGACGAATAAACGTTTCTAGAATTTTATTAAAGTTTTTTCTTGGATCATAAATGTTTCCTATATGGTAAAATGTATAAGGTTTTTTATATTGTATATGCGCATGTATAACGTAAAACTCCGTCTCAGGAAACTGAGATTTAAACACCCTTTTACAAAATTCACTTGGTACAGCAATTCTATCGAATAGTTTGAAAAGTTTTCCATAATCTTCGTGTACTGTTTCCGTTTCGCATACGGTCATACATGTTACATGTTTAACTTTACTTTTTATTTCTGGTATTCTATCTAACCAATATTGGATAGGTAAAGCAAATATAAAAGCTTTTTCACATTTTGGTATATCTTCCTGTACCTGAATATATCGACTTCCAGGGAAAAGATCCATATATTTTTTACAATGTTGACCTATTCCACTCAGGAGAGTTGGACCAATGAATAACATTTAATTTAAAGATAATATTTCCTTTATATATATTATACGATGAACTTCCAAGCAGAAAATAGAAGATTACAAAAACTCGCACAAGAAGCTAAAGCTTCAGCTTCAGCTGTCCCAGCCCCACCAGCTCCAGCCCCACCAACTCCAACCCCACCAACTCCAACCCCACCAGCTCCAGCTCCAACTCCAGCTCCAACTCCAGAACCAAAAAAGACGGTTAAACGTGTCGTTAAAAAGAAGGCTGCGGAACCGAAGGCGTAAATTTGTTTTTAACAAATATAAACCCACCTACAATTAATGTTATAAATAATATCAAGTACCGTAATGGGTACTTTTTCTTTTTTTCTATTTCCATTTTTACAATATCCTCCTTATCTGGTAGTTTTTTAACGTTTATGTTAAGATCTTCTATCTTCCCGATAAGTTTATG